>JAEEGK010000045.1_pt1 | contig 256457 bp, 171 predicted proteins | sample 8958771 | NCBI WGS metagenome assembly JAEEGK01 (sample SAMN16246547, study PRJNA631951) | gut metagenome | biome: gut microbiome; feature: rumen; material: SC-attached | host: Bos | place: Iran: Karaj | collected 2018-10 | reverse complement strand
TCTGTTCATGTCAGGGACGTTGTTACTTGTTCTTGACCACTACCTTCTCGTTGCCACGGATGTAGATGCCGCGCTGCAGCTTGCCGTTTGAGGCGTTGCCGTTCAGCTTGCGGCCGCCGAGGTCGTACCAGTCGGCATTGCCGCTGCCGGCCATGTTCCTGATGCTTGTCGCCATGCCGTCCAGGTCGATGGTCACGGGCTTGTTGAGCGTGCCCAGCTTCTGGTCGGTCTGGTATGTGAGAGGCATGTCGATGAGTGCCTCCTCACCGTCGATGAAGGCGTGCAGCTCCATGGCCTCCGTGCGGTTGCCCGGCACGAGCAGGAAGAGGTATCCGTCGGCATCCGATACTATGGCGGCACGGCATTCGCCGTCCACGAAGGCTGCCACTTCGACGCCTTCCACGGGCTGGCCGTTCAGCAGCACCTGTCCTATCATCACCATATTGCCGGGGTAAGCCTCGGGCGCTACGGGCTCGAAGAAGTAGTCGTAAGGCTCTGCATAAGCCTTGATCTTCGCTGCGCCGCCGGCAGGAGCCGTCGACGGATAGGCGAATGTCTTGCTTGCCGTGGCCTCGGAGCTGTAGATATATCCCTTTCCGGGTTCCATCACATTCAGCGTTCCTATCCACTTGGCATTAGCCTCGTTGTAAACGGCGAATCCGCTTTGGCTCTTCACCATATCGTCCTCCTCGGGATCAAGTCCGGCGAAGGCGTCGGCGGGCGAGAGGGTGAACGATGGCGGATAGCCTATCCATGTCAAGCCGCTCTTCACGGTAATCTGCGTACCGGATATGTTGGCCGGCGAGCCAACGATTGTTGCCGTTCCGTCGGTGGTGGCGTTGAGTTTGTACATCGACGCGTTGTCCATTGCCGTCAGCGTGCCGCCCCAACCGAGCGTCGGGTCGTATTCAGCCGAGTTTGTCGGACCGTTGATTATGGTCAGGATATCGCTTGCATCAGCCAGCACTACGCGGGGACTCATATTGTCCGGAGTCACGTAGAGCGACATCCAGTTCCAGCCTTCCTTCAGGTCGATCAACTGCTCGATCTTGTCGGTCACGTTCCAGATGAACGGACTGGCGAGCTTGCCCAACCTTGCATCCCTCTCAAAGAATACGTCAGTGGCTGTCTCCACCACGGGATAGACTTTGCCCGTGCTGGCGTCGAATGCCTTGAAGGTCAGCAGGTCGTTGTCGTTGTTGCCATACACCGTCATCATCGTGAAGTAGGTTCCGAAGGCGCTTTCATACTGTGGACGAGCCACGCCCACGCATTCGCCGCTCTCGTTGAAGGCTGCCACGATGTCGTCCTCGTCGTCAGTGATGAGGTTCTGGAACAGCAGTTGTCCCACGATGCTCATCGTGAACTGGTAGCCGCCGGTGTTCACTGCCCAGTCGGGCTCGTCGCCCTTCACCTTCAGGTTCACAGTCAGTGGCTCGTAAATCTCTTTGTTGCCAACCAGATAGATGGTCTCCTCATACTTGCCGATAGGCGTGCTCGGAGCCACGGTGAACGTGATGGTCTTCGTAGACAGGGCCTTCAGCGTTCCACTGGTGGCGCTGGCGGTCAGCCATGTGGGCAGGCCTGTGAGGCTCCAGTTCTCGTTCTCGCCGCTCTCGTTGCTGATGGTGGCCTCAAACGTCGTGCTCTCGCCGCCCTGCTGTTCGACGGCGATATCCGCATCATCGGCCCAACGCAGTTGGTTCTGGCGCACGTAGACGCTCCAACGTATCGGCATAGAGTAGTTGCCGTTGAGGTCCGCGACGTTCTTCACCGTGAAGTTCAGCGTGCAGCCTTCCATCTCAGAAGCTTCGTGCGAAGGTGTAATCACAATCTTCCGTTCGTTCGCCACGAAGGTAAACGCGAGGTTCGTTTCCGTCATCAGTTCCTTCAGGCCTGGTGCCTGCGTTGAGAGCTGTGAGTTAGGAATGTCGGAAATGGTACCGTCTTCTGCCTCAAGTCTCATGATGTTGCCGTTGCCGGTCTGGTCTTTCAGCGAGATGGTGGTCTCCACCTGATTCGATTCGAGCACCTTGAGCTCGAACGGATAGTAGGCGCCAAGTCCGGCCTCGTCGCCCTTCAGTCGCTTCATGCGGTAGGCGTTCAGGGCTGCGGCGCTCAGTGTGGCATTCCACAGGCGCACCTCGTCGATGCTACCCTTGAAGAATCTGCCCACTTTGTCCACGTTGTAAGCATTCAGCGAGTCGGCGCCGAGGAAGATGGCATAGCCCTGCAGGGCGGGCACCTTGGACGACGAGAGTTGCTTTTGTGCCGTGCCGTCCACATAGACGGTGGCGTAGCCGTTGCGCAGCACGTTCAGTGCCACGTGGTGCCATGCGTCGTCAAGATAGTCGTTCTGGCTCACGGTGTAGTCCGTGTCGTCGGCGGTCAGCGTCAGCAGTCCGTCCGTGAAGCCAAGTCTCACCTTGCAATCGCTGGCGGTCAGCAGGCCGGCATCCTGGTTGTCGCTGCCACCCTTGAACCACAGTTCAACGGCGTAGTCTTCGTCCTTGCCGGCGTTGCAGGTGCCGATAGGCATCTTCAGGGCCTTCGTGCCGTCGAGTGTGGCGGCATAGTTCACGCTGTTCACGTACCAGTTCGATGTGCTGAGCACCATGTTACGTGAGCGGGCGGCGTCGGTGGCGATGATGCCATTGCCTTCGTCAAGTTTCCAGTAGCCGATGAGTCCCGGCTCCGTGGGCTTCTTCGTCACTTTCATGTATAGCTCTGCCTCGGTCTGCGTGTGGGCAGTGTTCCAGAGGCTCATCTCGTGCACGGCACCTGTCATGCCACCGCCGAGGCTTACGGGACCGATGCCCGTGTGGTCGGCCACTGGCTGGGCGGCGAAGAGGCTCGTGCTGTAACTGTCGTAGTTCACACGTGCCGTCAGTTTGCTGTTGCCGTCGGCATAGTCGTAACTCACCATCAGGTAGCTCCACTTGTTCATCGGCATCGTGCCCGATGACACATATTCCGTGCCACCGATGTTAGCTACGAGTTTGTTGCTGCTGTTGATGCCCAAGGTGAACTTGTTGCTGCCCTTGCCTTGGCTGAAGAATGTTCCTTCCGACGTGGCGTTAATCCATGTCTCCATCGAGAAACTCTTCTCACTCAGGTTGATGTTAGCCTCCGTGCTGGCGGCGGCTTCGCTGCCCGTCAGTTGCAGGGCTACGCTGTGGTTCACCTGTGCGCCGTTGAGCGTTCCCGTGATTTCGAAGTTGCCTTCCTGCTGCAGGGCTCCATTGCGGATGTCCTCGTTGAAGGTCACGCTGATCTCGTCGCCGAAGTTCAGTATGCCGTCGCTCGGTGAAGTGTTGCCGATGCGCTGTGGCTTCGACGTATCCTTTATCACGTCGATGATGTCGCTGTAGCAAGTCACCTCCTCGTTGCCGTATTCGGCCACCGACTCTATGCGGAACTGATAGTTGCCGTCGCTGTACGATTTCATGTCAAGCGGATAGGTGAAGCCGCCGGCAGGCAGCTCTTCCGCTCCGTTGCCCATCGTGTTCGAGCCTACATAGTATTGGCGGAACGTCGTCCATTCGGCGTCGCCGGCATAGCGGAACTGCATGCGCAGGCCGCGGAAGCCTCTGTAGTTCACGTCGTAGTCGTCGACAATCATGTTCAGTTCAGGCAGTTTTCTCGTGGTGTTCACTGTCGTCTGCGGAATCCTCAGGCGGACGTTCGACGACGAAGGCACGAACTGTGCCGAGATGTATGCCACCTCGTCCACGCTGCCGTCGCATTGCGAACCGATGTGTATGGCGATGCTGTCGTATTCCAGTACCGACTGGTCGGTCTGTGTCAGTTGGATGTATTTCACCACGCTGTCGCCGTAGGCGATGTTCACAATCTGTCCACCGTCGCCCAACAGGTTTATGCCGTCCATGGTGATGGCGGCACCGTTCTTGTTGGTTTTCGGGTCTACCGACAGGCGGAAGTCGCCGTCAAGGCCTATCTCGCTCGTGTTGGTCAATACCACCTTGTATTGTGCCGCACGTCCGTTCGGGATGTTGACGGCACGCGAGTGCTTCGTCCTGTCAATCAGGATGTCGGGCTTCTCAATCTGCATGGTGGCATTGTTCAGTTCCGTACCGGGCTTGTAGTACTCGGTGACGGTGGCACCCTCGTAGGGGCAACTGGTCTGACCGGCACGTGTGATGAAGACGGGTGTGGCGTCATAAACGGCCGTACCCTCACCATAGGCCAGATCTTCCTTCGTGTTGTACACATCTACGGAGATGGCGTCGTTGCCTTCCTCCGCCAGGGTGTAACTGATGACCAGCGTTGAGTCTTTTCCCGTTCCGGCATTGTTGGTGGTGTGTGCACCCTCGCGCAGTTCCTTGATGATCACGGCACCTGTTTTGTTGACCATTGTTCCAGACACAAGATTGAGGTGTGCGCGTACGGTGATGTCGCTGATGAAGTTGGAGGCTTCCGATTCCTCACGGCTCCAGGTGTTGGTGTAACTGCCGCCGGCAGAGATGGAGAGGTTGGTCTTGTCGTGTGAGGAATTACCATCCTTGGCCTTCACTTTCGCCTTCTCATTGTTGGCAAGCGTCTGCTCCCACATGGCAATCTGCTGGTTGTACCACAACACGGAGTCAACGGTGCTGCTAGGCGTTGTCGGTGGGATGATGTTGTAACTGGGACCCTTCTCCATGTAGCGGTCGGGTGTGGCCTGGTCGCCCCATACGTCGCGGTCGCTGTTGCTGGTACCGAATTTCTCGTCGTCGGACGAAAGATAGGTCACATACTGATACTCCTTCGCCTTCTTCGGATAGTTGGCAAGCAGGGCATCCTGTGTGGGATAGGTGTCGCTGCTCACGGTCTTGAGCAGGTTGTTGCGCATCGATTTCAGGTTGGGGAGAAGCGTTTCCTTGATGTAGCGCTGCGTGTAGAGGAATGTGGTCTTGTATTGCTGACCCACGCTCATGCCGTCGTCCACGGTCAGGCCGTAGCCGTTGTCCAGATGCGCCACCTTCAGTTCACGGTCCTTGCTGAAGATGAGGTTGGTGCCGCAACCGAAGAACAGGTCGGCATCGGCGCCCACCCATTCGGGATCGTCGCTCGTGCTGATGGACTGTGTGGTGGTGATTACCTCATTCCAACTATGGTCGGCACCTACCTCACCTTGGATTTCGATACCTGTTTCGGCATCATCCTCCACCTCAACATGATTGGTTTGAAGCGTGGCAGTAACAGGAGTAACCGCGCCTGTCGTCAAATTCACATCGAAGCCCATCTGGTATTTATAATAAATACTGTTTTCTGACACTACAGTGTAGGAACCTTCATAGGAAGTGCTCTTCGAAGAACCTTTCTCCCATGATGTTGACGAATTGCTGCCTGGCGGGTCGCGAAGCACCAGTTTCACCTCGTCGGGACCTGCGGTCACGAAGTTCGCACCCGTAGGCAGGTTACCCAAGATGATGCCTGCCAGCGCCTCTTCTCTCCAATCGTAGTAGCGGCTGCCGATGGTATAGTTGAAGTTCACGCCACGGTGGTTGTAGGGCCAGGTGATGTCGGGATAGCCGGCCCACCATTGGTACACGGCATGTCCGAGGCTGTCGAGGGCGAACTCGTTGGTGGTCAGTTCCACCAAGCTTCCCGCCTGGCTGCCGTTCTCCGCGCTGGCAGTATAGACGCTTTGCTCCTCGCTCAGCGCATTGCTCACCGTCACCGTGCTGCCACTCAGCGGCACCGTGAAGAGTCTGCTCTGCCCCTCGTCGGTCGGGTCGTAGTTGGTGTAAAGCTCGTAGGCTGTGATGTCGAACGTGTAGGGCCTTCCCTGCACGAAGACGGGGCTGTTGTTGAACTGATACTGGCCCTCACTGATGCAAGGCAGGGTGAGCTCCTCGCCCGTGTACTCGTCGTAGAACGAGATGGAGTCGTTACCAAAGATGCCCGCTGGCATACCCTCCTGCACCACATCGAAATGCGCAGTGGAGTGGTAGCCGCTCTTCCATGAGGCGGTGTAGTGGAACAATCCCTTCACCTCTTCGCCCACCTTCAGCGTGTCGCACTGGAACTTCAGCGAGTCGGGGTCGCTGGCGTCCAGTTGCGGCAGACTGGTCAGAAGCGTGATGTTGTCGTTGTTGTTCACGATGTCGGCAGCAGATATCTTGTAGAGCAGGGGCGGCACCTTCACGGCAAACTCACCCGTCTTCTTGTCGGTGAGGATGTAGAAGGCCTGTGCTTCCACCTGAGAGCCGTAGCCGCGCCATGCCTCGCTGTTTACAGCCGGGGTGGCTGCTTCCAAGTCGAGGCGGTTTTCGTTGAATTCACCCCCCGACGTCGTGCCTCCGGTATTGTAGGCATAGTTCAGGAAGTAGCCGCTGCTGGCGTCGTTCAGCGTCAGTTTCAGTTTCACCTGACCGATGTTGTTCTCGCTCTCGCCGAAGCCCAAGGGCTTGTCATACTCTATCTGTCCACCCGTCACACGGCCGGCGATGGTCACCATCGTGTTGTCGTAGAAGTCGAGGTTGTAGACCGTACGGTCGAATGTGTGCAGATTGCCGCCGCCGAAGTCCTCCGGATAGCGGCCGTCCTTGACAAACGTGTGCTGGTTCTTCTTTACCGAGATGTAGTGGTCGCCGATGGGCACGGAAATTTCATAGTAGCCGTCGGTATCGGTCTGCACGGGCTTGTTGTTCTTTGTGCTTACGCTGCCGTCCACATAGAGGAGGGCACCTTCAACGGGCACGTTGGTGTTCTCAAAATACACATGGCCGCTCACGGGGAACGAACTCACGTCTTGGAAGTCCACACCCGAGAAACTCAACGAGTTGCCACTCAGGTAGCGGCTCTGCTTCTGAGGCGAGAACTCATGAATGCCCAGCGAAGGAACGACGTTGTAGTTCGTGCCGTCGCCAGAGAAAGGTATACCGCGAAGCGTGTAGTTGCCGTCGGCATCGGTCCTGCAGAAGAGGCTGAACCAACTCTTATCAGGCACTTCCGTGGTGAACATCACGTTGTTGTTGCTGAACGTACCGTGGTGCCCGTTAGGCACACCGTCGGTCTTTGAGATGTCGTAGGCCTTGCCCAATCCCTGTATGCCCTCGTCGAGCGGTAGGTAGCACACCAGCCCTTTCTCGGTGCCGATGAGCGGATGGTCGTAGTTGCCAAGAATCTCATCCTGCGTGAGCGCCTTAGACCACAGGCGGACATCGTCCACGCACGCCATATTGGTGGCAATCGACATCGTCAGGTTATTTGTCGATGTCTCCGAAATCACGGGAGTAGATAATGATTGAGATAACACCTCACCCGTCATGGGATCAATGAAATAGACTGTTCCCATTCCTGTAGCACCATCACGAACATAAGTGAAGTGATAGTATTTGCTTGGTTGCAAGGTGAAGTCCAAGGTAGAATAAGAACCGTTGCCTGTCAACAGCTGGAGCCCGAAATCGGTGCCATTGGCAATAGCGCCGAGGTGGGCTGAACCGCTGATGTCCAAGATAGTAGCGTTTCCTTTCGAAACGGCGTCGGTCTTCACCCAACCCTGCAAGGTGAAACTCTTTCCCTCGCCACGATAGATCTTGTCAGCGTCCTCGGTAGTCATATTCACTTGCAGCGTGCCGCCGTTCGGTGCCACGGCATAGAACTGGCTCTTGGCATCGTCGTCGGTGGCCTTCAGCACGCTCACTTTCACACCCTCTACGGCGGTTCCTGTGCCATAGGTCACACGACCTGTTATCACACCCGTGTTCACCCTGAAGCCATCGTCGCTCATGCTGTTCGCAAGCGTGTAGGTCGCTGTCTGGTCACCTTCTGTGCCGTCGCAAGGCATATATGAGGTGACGCGATAATTGTAGTAGATGCCCGGCACGGCAGTTTCGTCTTCATAATATAAGGTGGCGGCGTCGCTCTCCATGGAGTAGATGGTCTGATAGTCCGCCGATTCGGAGCCTATCTCCTTCCTCGCGATGATGTATTTCATCTTGTCGCTCGCCATCTTCGTCACGTCCCAACGCAGTTTCACGCGGTCGACGAAGCGGCCCTTCGAGGCTTCTACACTGTTCACGCCTATCTGGAGGCCCACCTTGGCATATTCCGACTCCCCCGTGAAGGTCTTTTCCATCAGCCGTAGGCTGAAGCGGTATCTGTAACTGTTGCAGCCGGCATTCACTCTGTTGTCCGTATAGGTCGTGGTGGTATCTGTATCCAGCGTGCCGTTTGTGGTGAGTTCCTCCCAGTTGCCGTCGTTCCTCTGGCGATAGAGCGAATATTTCAGATTATTGTAGATATTGCTGGGCACCTTGCTGTAGTTGGCTGTTACCGTGATGGAGGCCTCGTTGCCCGTTGCGGTTGTGGTAATAAAGTATTCGCGCTCGAGGGTGAGGTCCTTGCTGGCCCACAGTCCAGCAACATCCGTCCAACTATTCACCGTCCAACCGTTAGGCACGAAGCACACATAATAGGTATAAGGTTTTTCGTATTCCAACGTCTCGCTGTTGTCGGTAAAGGTGCGGGTGTTGTAGCCTATCTCAGAACCGACTAACTCTACAGAATTGTCTATGAGATTTTTTCGGTAAATATACCATTTGCCGTCTGTGTTGCAGTTGTTCGAATCGTAAATCTCGCTGCTCCAAGAGAGATTGACGGTCTTAGTCCATTTCTTACCTTCAACACTCACGTTGGCAGCGCGAGGATAACCTGGCACATTGATGGCATCATAGTCCTTAACCAGAGTCACACCGGCAAGCGACAGGCTTCCATATTCATTACTATGAGTATAAGTTGATTTCCTCGGGGCTGATATACGGGGATAAACCCTGTATGATCTCCAGTTGTCAGCCGCAATTTCTGCCTTGCCATTAGAACCAATAGTTGCTGTAACTCCACCAATACTATTCGAAGATGTCGGTGCAACCCAGTTTGTAGCATTGGGTTGTGTAGTAAACAGGGTAGCTTTCCAATTATAAAGAGAGGTATTACAGCCCGACAATGAAGTGTTGAGAATAATCTTGCCATTGGAACGTGTCAAAGAAGATATTGAACTTGGACCAGTAGCATTGTGCGGTAGATTGTAAGTCAGGCTATTCGCAGTTAACGAACCTGTATTGTTTTTCCAATAACCATTGATTTTCAAATTGATATCATGGCCAATAAAGATATATTTGGGAATGATCCTCAATGTAGCCCAATATTCATAATCGCCATTATACCACACCCACGAACATGCAGCATTACCCCAAGTAGTGGTCGGAGCCGACCAAACCCAGGTCTTCCCATTCCTGGAACTCCATGAATTCGAACCGTCTCTGCTGACAATGAAGCCGCTCATATCGAGCGCGTGACCGTTTAAAGAGAGACCAAAATTTTCAGCTCCCCAATAACTCCATGCGCCATCATCTTCAAGCACATATAAGTTAACTTGAATATAGGGGTTGACAACATCAAGGCTCGGTGTCACAAAAGACCAACGAGGCGTATCCGCCTTCGCCGTCTGGCTACTGCCTACCAGCAGTACAAGCATCACAAGCAGTCCCAGCCACCGGCTGCGCCGCGTTGGTTTTGTCCGCCCCTGCCATGAGCCAACAGGTAGCGATGAAGAGTGTTTTTGTGTTTCCATAACTTTCTTCGTTTTTTAATGATTGATTATTGTTTTTCTTGCTTATTATCTCTCTTTGGTAAATGCCGATGTTAAGATACTCAGAACAGTGCTTCACGCACGCGCCCGTACCTTAAAAACATACTTTTCTGCGCCAAAGTTATGAAAAAGCTTTGATATGACCAAGAAAAAAGTCCACTATATGTTACAAAACGTGCAAAGTGTAACAACTTTCCCTCTTCCACCTTCAAAAATCCCCGATTTCATCGGGACAACGGAAAACGCGGAAAAGAACGGAAGACAACGGAAACAACGGAAAAGAGCAGCAGAAGGCGCTAATGGCAAATGGGCAATTCTTGAATCTATTTACGATTTGACGATTTACGATTTACAATTTATTTACGATGGAACTTATTTACGATTTCATCGATTCGTAGCCGACTGACGTTAACCTTAACGTTCGCTCGGCGCTTGCGACGCTTGACACTTGGAGAAAGGGACGCTTCGGCGTTTTATTTTTCAACGCAGAGGCGCTGAGCCGCGAAGTTTTTTGAGTTTTTGAGGTTCATTGCAATTGACCTTCGGTGAGTTCGCGGATAATCACAGCGCTTCGCGAGGCTGTGATTTGGGATAGCGCAGAGGCCATCCGGCGGGGTAATTCTCTGCGAGCTCTGGAGAGCACGAAGCTTGGCGCTTGCGCCGTTCGTGCGCCCCTGCGTCCTCACGCGAGAGCGTCAATGGCTATGCCTTTGCGTCCTCTCCTTTTCTCCAGAGCCTCTACGGCTCGGCGCCTCTGCGTTGAAAAAACAAAAGGTAGCGAAGGGCTCTAACCGCTGCAAAGCAGCTTAATCCTTCCACTCCCATTTCTACTCCCATTTCTACTCCCATTTCTACTCCCCCTTCTACTCCCCCTTCAAAATTTTTTAAAAAACTCCTCAAACACTCCGACATCCCGAAAGCCGCTGCTGGAGCGGGCTGCGGGGCCGTTAGTGACGCGGAGTGTTAGGCTTGGAGCACGTAAACGCGGTGGCTACCCCGGCCTGTGATGGTGATGCCGTAGCCGCCGTTCTGGACAATCTCTACCAGTTCGCGCTGGGCGCTGGAGCGCGAGAGACCTGTGATCTGCGCATAATCTGAAACGCGCATGAAAGGGTGCGAGCGAAGGAATGACAGGGCGAGTTCTATGCGTGTGTTCTGCGATTGATCGTCGATGGTGATACGCGAGCCTCGCTTGCCCCCTAAACGCTTCAGCGTGAGCTGGTTAAACTCTTTCTTTACATTGCCGAAGAAATCCTTGTCCTTGCGGAAATTGATATGGTGAAGCTCCAGGAGGGCGGAGTTAGGCTCTGCCACACGTTTGGGCTTGCTGCCCTGATGTGCAGCAGCCTCTGCCTCCGCATTCTCCATCTCCAGCTGCCGCTTGCGATCTTCGTTGAGACGCACGCCGAGGCTGAAAGCGCCGATGCCGGGCAGCGTCACGGCATATCCCAGCCCTAGCAGCTCCTCAAGCTCGTCCTTCACCTCCATGAGAACAGCCTTGATGAGGCTTGCCTTCATACTGCAGCGGTGCTCCACCTCCTCGATAAACTGCTCGCCGGAAATCAGTCCGCGGTTTTTTATGCGATAAACGGTGCGCGTTTTCTTCATATCGAAGGAATCGCGCTGCTCTAATTTGTAGTAATTCAGTTGTTTCATTGTCTTGAGAATGCCGGTTTTCGTTATGAATGGTCGTAAAATTTGATTTCTATGGCACAAAAATACTCTTTTATCCTGAACGAAACAATTTTTCGACCTTAAAAGAAGTTAAAACCACCGTTTGGTTTCTCAGAACCACTCGGTGGTTTCTACAATTCACATAGTTGGTTCCACAAACCACTCGGTGGTTTATAGTTTTCGATTGCTTCCGTTCATTTTTTCGAACTGAAGCGAAGAGGTTTTTGACTGGTTCCTTACAACTTTTCTGTTGGAGTTTTTCCGCTCTTATCAAGGTTATAACACGATGTGTAAACGCTTGAAAATTAGGTGTTTGAAAATGCAAAAAGGGGCTTGGAGAATACAAAAATTTGTATTACCTTTGCAGCCGAATTCTAGGATTCACCAATTCAATTCTTAAAAATCATTTTTATGATTAAAAACAAAAACAATGAAATGCGAGTTTTTGAAAACTCGTCCGCTGAGCAGCCCAGGGTTGACAGCGAAGAGCAGCTTCAGGCTGCTGAGAAAATTCAGAATGTGCAGCTTCCAGCTGCTGAAACCGACCATTCCACTGTATCGCCTGACGCTCAGGAGGCGATGTTGCCTGTGGAGGTGTTCCTGAGCGAAGGCTATGAGTTCCGTTTCAACGCGCTGTCTAATAAGATAGAGGTTCGCGCGCGTAGGGCCGGCAGCTCATGGCGTCATGTCGACAAGAAGACGTTCAACAGTATTGTTGTAGCGGCGCGAAAGGCTCTGCCCGAGGAGCGGTCTGTGAAGACGCAGGTTGCCGATGTCATCAACAGCAATGCCACACCGGAGTGGAATCCTGCCACCTCATGGTTGTTCCTCCTGCCTCGTTGGGACGGCATTGACCGCCTCTCGCAGCTCTTCATGCGTATTCCTGGCATCTCGTCTATCAAGGTGTATCAGTTGCGCGTGTGGCTGCTCTCGGTGGTAGCCCACTGGCTGCAGATGGAGGTTCTGCACGCCAATGAATGTGTGCCTGTGCTCATCGGCGAGCAGGGCTGCGGTAAGTCCACCTTCTGGCTGCGCATCTTGCCTCCGCACCTGCGCGAGTTCTATCTGGACCATGTGAACCTCGGCAATAAGTTCGACAAGGAGATGGCTCTGACCAACAACCTGCTTGTGAACCTCGACGAGCTGGATCAGATACGTCCTTCGCAGCAGGCTGAGCTGAAGCAGATGATATCCAAGGTCCGCGTGAACGGCCGCACTATCTTCGCCAGCGAGCAGTACGACCGGGTTCGTTACGCCTCCTTCGTGGCCACTACGAACAATCCGCATCCCTTGCACGATGTCACGGGCTCGCGTCGCTTCCTCTGCATCGAGGTGACCCCTGGACGCGAGATCGACAACACTACTGAGATCGACTACGAGCAGGTCTATGCTCAGGTGCTCTACGAACTGAACCATGGCGGCCGCTACTGGTTCAATGCCGACGAGCTGCGCGGCATACAGCGTGAGAACCTGCGCTACCAAAGCGTCCTCAACTACGAGGCCGTCATCGAGAGCTGCTTCCGCCGTCCTGCTGTGGACGAGGAGGTGCAGCCTCTCTCGGCGTCGGCAATACGTAGTATCATCGCCAAGTCGTATCCGCAGTTGCCCAACAACCACTCCACGAGTGTCAATATTGGGCTTGCGCTCTCGCGCCTCGGCTATCCTTTCAAGGCTTCCGGCAATAACCACCTCTATTATGCCGTGCCAAAGAAAGATGAAGACTGATTAATCCTGGAGTGTTGAGGCGCCTCTGCCTCAACACTCCGCATCACTAAGGCCCCTGAAACCCGCTCCAGTAGCGGGTTTCGGGATGTCGGAGTGTTTGAGGAGTTTTTTAAAAAATTTTGAAGGGGAGTAGAAGGATTAAGCTGCTTCGCAGCGGTTAGAGCCCTTCGGGCGGTGAGGGGTTAGAGCTGCTTCGCAGCGGTGAGAATCAAGGGGAGTGGAAGGCGGCATGGGTGAAAGCATGTGGGCGCAACTTTGCGCTGACATCGAGAACGATTCCCTTAACTACTAACTCTTAACTCCTAACTATTACTTGTCCAGTCCGTCGGCGAATAGCCGGTGGCTTTCTTGAAGACGCGGTAGAAGCTGACGCGGTTGGCGAAACCGACGGCATTGGCGAGGCTGTCGGTAGTGTGATTGTTCAAGAAACCATCGCGGATTAGGCGCTCCGCCTCGCCGATGCGGAACATATTCACCCACCCCTTGAAATTCGTGTTCTCGTGGCTGTTGATGGCTGCTGATACGGCACGGTACGACTCGCCCACCTGTACCGCCACATCCTCGATGGTGAGGTCGGGCTTGGCATAGAGACGCTGCGAAAGCATCAGCGCCGTGAGGCGCTCAAAGAGCTTACCGTCGTCGACAGCAGGCATGGGCGCGGCATCAGACGTACTACCTTCCGACAGTCCTTCACCCTCATCAACCTCACTGTCGGCGGACAGCGCCACCTCTATCTGGCGGAACGTGAAGACGTAGTTGATGAAACGGATGCCGAAAATACTATAGTACACCGCCAGAACAACCGTGAACACAAGGCTCGTGAGCTCACACGGATAGGTGGCATACAACAGGGCGAGGACGCCGATGGCAAGGGCAGAATAGAAAGAGCGTAGCACCCAGTACAGGCGCTCCCGCTCGTCGTCGGAGAAATAATCGGCCATGCGTCGCTCATAGTCGTGGTAACGACGGTTGAATTGCAAGACATAGCCTGCCAACAGGAAGGCGTAGAACACCGTCAGCACCAGAAACGCCGCCATGGCAGGCATGACGGCCGACAGCGACGCATGCTCAGTGAAGGCATACACGGCGAAGGCTGCCAGTGCGGGCAGCAACACCACAACAAACTCCCGCACAAAACGGCGCCACGTGAAGAACCGGACATCGATGAGCGTAGTCAGCGCAAAGGTGAACAGGAAGGCCTGCAGGATACCTATGGTGACCATTATCAGCTGCAGCAACAGGGTCGGCGACGACATCTTCATGCTCACGCCTTCAGCCACCAAGGCCGCGAAGAGCGCAATATAGCACCAGCCCATCATGCGGCGTGCCATGCTGTAGCCGCGCAGCCCTTCGCTTGGCGGTATGCGGATGAAAAAGAAACACAGCGCAAAGCCCAGGACGAGGCCGGGCAGAGCGTAAGTGGATAGTATATCGTTGAATAGCGTCAGCATTTTTTTACGCCGCAAAGATACCTCATTTCTTTTATGCCGCCAAATTTAACAACGGAAAATCACGGAAGACAACGGAAGAAAACGGAAAATCACGGAAAACAACGGAAGACAACGGAAATTAACCTTAACGCTAACCTTAACCTTGAACCCTTAACCTTTAATCTTTAATCTTTAATCTTTAACCTTTAACCTTTAACCTTTAATCTTTAACCTTTAACCTTTAACCCTTACCCCTTAACCTTAACGTTTCCGTGTTGTTTCCGCGTCTTTTCCGCGTTTTCCGTTGTTCCGATGAAATCGGGGATTTTTGAAGGAGGAAGAGGGAAAGTTGTTACACTTTGCACGTTTTGTAACATATAGTGGACTTTTTTCTTGGCTGTATCAAAACTTTTTCCTAACTTTGGCGCAGAAAAGTATAATTTTAAGGTACGGGCGCGTGCGTAAAGCACTTTTCTGACATCAAAAGTTACCAAAAAGAGAGAATACACAAGATAAACATTAATCATTAATAAACGAAGAAAGTTATGGAAACACAGAAACGCTCTTCATCGCTACCTGCAGGCACAAGGCAGGGGCGAACGAAATCAACGCAGCGCAGCCGGTGGCTGGGGCTGCTCATGACATTTGTGCTGCTGTTTACAGTAAATCTGAATAGTAGGGCCGCCATGTCATTTGGCGCCTATTCGTCTGTCATCCACCAACCCTCTTGGTCACAACCGTGGTTCATATTGGATCTTTATTTCTATGACACGAACGGTTCTGATAGCTTCTTCGTGCACAAGCCCGCAAATGGCTCATCCAGAGGCCCAGCTATGTACATTGACGGAGTTTACTTCGACTCTTTTGATAACGAATTGGCATGGCCAGGTAGTGATAGTGATACCGGCGGTACTGGTAACGACGGTGCTTTGGATGATGAGCGAGGCGATAATGATTGGTGGAAGGGCACGCATGACAAGACCATAAACGGAAAGAAATACACCGTCAGATTCTGGGATCCAGCTAGAGATGGTGGCCGCTTTCATGTCAATGTTTACATCTGGTTTGAGAATCTAGAGTTGGACAAGAGCCACACAATTGAGATTAGGGGATATTGGAAAACGAACGACTCCGGTTATTCATTACAATCCAAGACTTGGACGGTCAATTCCCTAACGCCTTCATTTACTGCACCGACCAATGCAAAGATGACCGACGTCAACCACTATTCCATTGACGGCAGTCTCAATGCGGGCTACGGTCCTACGTCGGTGGGTACTTATGCCAATAGTAGCAATTACGTTGCCCCCAGTTCACTTACCCTCAAAAAAGAGTTTGCTAAAGGTATGACATCGTTTTCTGGCGAAACGTTTACTCTTGAGCGCACCAGTCTTTATGAATCTACTACGGTACCCATAGAGTATGTCGTGTCAGATCCGTGCTCCGTTAACGGCTATTCTCGTAACGTCTATCTATACAAGTGGTACAACGTAACCATTCCTGGCTTTCCTCGTGCCGTAAATTTAGTAGCAACTGGAGATAAATGGAACAAAAAGGTGGACCTCTCCTGGGAAAGAGAGATTTATGACTCTAACAACTGCATCACAGATGGCTCTTGGATTATCTTCCGCAAGAACACCTATGATAATACTGTTGAGAACTTAGGTTCAAAAGATTTCAACACATACAAGTTTACCGATGACTTGAGTACTTTGGAATACGATGTACCTTATACTTACTACGTGTGTTTTGTGCCTAACGGATGGGTCGCAGAGAGCTGGACAGACGTCAAGGGATTGTGGACCAGTACTAATCTCAAACTTGCATGCACCTTCGATATCTCCAACATCAATATCGAAGCACAAGACAACAGTGTACAGTTGAACTTTTCGCATGAAAAACCGGGGAACAACGCGCAGTTGACATTCAAGATATGGCGCTGCCGCGACAACAGCAGCTTATATGATGAGGACGGCACACTGATTGATCTTAGTGCAGCCTTTGGTAACGAGCCTGTAGGCACGTTGACATCTTCCTCGTCGAGTTTGTCCATGTCTTGGATAGATAACAATATGGGGAGCAAATGTGCCTCCTATTGGTATCGCATCAGTACTGAAGCCATGGGAAAGACGTTCTATTCGTCACCCATAGGCCCTGCCACGATGTCAGGCAATACCGAGATTAAAAGCATCAACGCCAACCGAGGCACTTACTCAAACGTGGTGAAGGTGCAGTGGGACGTGAGGCAGGTGGGCACCGACCCGACGCGCTTCGTCGTGTCACGCCGCCTACTCGGTGATGCTGGCGACTTCCAACAGGTATACGTCACGTCAGGCACAGAGTCAAGTTATTTCTTTGAGGACAATACGGCGCAACCCGGACAGTTCTACAAGTACCGCGTGGTAGCACAGAACAACTGTGTTGACGCCGATACGGGCGAGAGTACCTTTATCACCGCAAGCACGGGCGAGACCGATGGCTTCTGCCAAAGCCGCGGCATCATCAGCGGCCGCATCACTTACGGCACGGGCACGGCTGTGCCCAATGCCCGCGTTCTGCTGACTAAAAGCAGCGAGAGCGACGAGGACTTAAAGCAGTTCTACTCCATGAAGGTGGATCCGCAGGGTGGTATCTTGTGGACACCGAAAGCCAACGCTGGCAAGTCATTGTTCCAAGGCAAACCGTTTACCTTCCAGATGTACGTGCGTCCTAGCTCAGTCGTTGCCGACGGCTCGACGATTATCGATGCCGGTGGCAACTTCGCCCTGTTGCTGAAGCCCGTTGGCGAAACAAAGAGCGAGCTCTACCTGAAGGTAGGCTCTGCTGCAGCTATGGCCACAGGTCTTACAATCACAAACGACGAGTTCACCAACATCAGTCTGACGTGTAACGGCAAGACGAATGACATGGCGGGCTGGACGATACGCACCATCGATAAGAGCGGCAACCTCACGAGCCAGACGGCGACCACTGACACTATTACATGGGCAGGCACCGATGGTGTGGCCTTTGGCTGCGACCGTAGTTTCACGGCCGAGCATGCTTTCAAAGGTCACTTGGACGATATCCGCCTGTGGTCGAAAGCGCTAACCGACGATGACTTGCTGGGCAACTACGACCGCCTGCTCATCGGCACCGAGGCAGGCCTGAAGATATACTGGCCTATGGACGAGGGCGTGTCGAGCCTAGACTTCGCCTACGACTACTCGAAGACATCGGGTATTGCCAACGAGAACCACGGCCATAGACAGCCCAACACGGCCTTCGACAATACATTAATCCCGAGCGACATACAGTTAGGCCTCTACGGTAAGACCGACACCCAGGGCAACTACGTGATTCGTGGCGTACCATTTACGGGTGAGGGAACTAGTTATATAGTTCGCCCGACGCTGGGCATCCATGAGTTCTCACCGCAATACAAGACACGCTTTGTGAACACAGAGGCGCTAACGCACAACGGTGTGGACTTCGAGGACGTGTCGTCGTTCGAGGTAAAAGGCACCATTTACTACTCCAACACCGACTATCCCGTGGAGGGAGTGAACCTTTACGTCGATGGCACCATCTGCGCCAAGGACGGCAAGGCCGTGGTAACTGATGCACAGGGTAAGTTCACCATCTCTGTACCCATTGGCGACCACTATATCACAGTGGAAAAGCAAGGGCATACATTCGAGTACGGTGGCCGCTATCCTGTCGACCTGGACAACGTGGGCAAGAAGTTCACCTTCGATAGAGAAGTGACGGGCATGGAATTCTACGACAACACTTTGGTAACCGTCGCCGGCCGCGTGGTAGGTGGCGACACCGAAGGTAAAAAGCCGTTGGGTATGGCATTAAGCGAGAACAATATAGGACAGGCCCGCGTGACGTTATCGCTGCAGGAGGGCAATCCCTATCGCCTTAATGTTGTAAAAGTGGTCGACGGCACAACTTCGTCGCTGGAGAACAACGCAGAGCCCCTTGAGGTTGCTTCGCCCACCTATGATGTGAAGAGCACAGCTTATCGCACGGGTGGCACACAGAACATCGATGTGAAGAGCATCGTCATCAAGACCGACCCGGCAACGGGTGAATTTGCCGTACAGGTTCCACCATTATTATATAAGGTGACAGGCATTGAGATGTTGAACAGTGATGCCGAAGCCAGGTTTGCCGGCGTTACCTTCAGCGATATCGACGCCACCAATGCGGCAATGGAATACATCGATACTACGGATGTCTATCAAGGAGCCTACACGAAAGAGTTCAGGTACAATGCTCGTTTGGAACAGGAACAATCCACCTACCACTGTTCGCCGACCTTCCAAGTGTGGCAGGAAGACCGCGAAGACGGTCTCTTCGGCAATGAGGAAGTGGATTACTTCAACTCGCTGACAGCCAAGAACGAAAAAGTCCCGGCCATCGAAGGCGATGACTACGTGTTCAACTATCCACTGTTTGAGATGAACAAGAAGTACAAGTTCCATCTGAAGGCCTTTGAGCAGTACACCAATAGCGACGACATAAACAATGTGGTGACTACCACCATTCCTCTGAAAGATGCCAAGGTAATTGTTGACAACCAGATGAGTGCCACCCGCATGGTGGCTGCCGAAGCTGGCTCGGTGAATGGCGTTGAATACCGCATTGGCGACGTGATTGACGATGCCAATCAGGTGGAACTGCAACTCAACGAGAAGGGTGAGGCCATTTACACTTGGAGTGCAGGTCTACCGAACATAAACGACGACCTGACACGCTCATTAGCCATCAACTATGAGTACAACAACCAGACCATACCTTGGACAGGCAACCCCTTCAAAGGTATTATCCTAGGTGCCCTACCCTCAGGCAGCAACTTCGTGACCGCCGGTCCCGACAAGGTGACGATGATCCTGCGCGACCCGGCCGGCTCGGGCTCGAGTGCCTCGTGGGAGAATGGCTCGTCACACTCGTCGGTGGAAACCAACACAGTGACTACGGAATCGAATGACATCGTCAACACTGTTTCCCACTTTGGCGTAAAGATTACAACTGGAGCAGGCATAGGAGCGTTTGTCCTTTCGACTGTAGAAAGTAAGACAGACCTGGAAGTCGGTTTGGAAATGGGTTACGCCTACGAAGGCACACACACTACGACGACTACCACAACGACAACAAAGACCTTCTCCACGTCCGACTCTCCTGACTTCGTAGGCGCCGACGGCGACGTGTTCATCGGCACCTCTACGAACCTGCTCTTTGGCAATGCCCGTCAGGTGTTGGTGAAGAAGGCCACCGACGGCACCTACTCAATCGCCAGCGAGGATGGACTGATGACCTCAACGCAGTTCGATACCGAATTCAGCTACACGCAGCACTACATCGAAAACACGCTGCTACCTAACCTGGTGCGGCTGCGCAACGCGCTGCTTAATCAGGTTGATGCCTCGTCATACAATAGTTATACGAACCCGACTGATGAGGTGAAATACATCACGTTGCTCGATAAAAACGATGAACGTTTCGGCAGCGACAATAACAACAAAGATATTTGGGGAGATAATGCCGTAGAAGGCACCTTCGTGGCAGGCCCGTCGTATCGCGCCGTGAAGCCCTCATCCGCTACCGATGACCAGCTGCATCAAGACATGGTGCACTATTATAATGAGAGCATCCGCAACTGGAAGGAGCGGCTGGCTCTGAACGAGAGACAAAAACTACAGGTGATTAACGCCCGCGAGAACTATCTGATCAACAACTACTCGTTCGATGGCGGTACGTCTGTGGACTATTCGATAGGCACGGAAGAGGTGAAAGACTCCACATATTCTAACACGTGGAGCGTACATCTGGTGGCCGGCGTAACGTCTGGTATCATAATCAACGAGACAGGTGTGCAAGCAACTATTCAGACCAATACCGGCTCAGGTATGACATATATTAATGAGGAGCACGGGATGACAAGCGATGTCTTCAGCTTCTCGCTCCGTGAGGAGGGCGACGATGCTTTGTCGGTGGATGTATTCAATTCCCCAGACGAATTTGCTCCTATCTTCGTGACGCGCGGTGGTCAGACCTCATGCCCCTATGAGGATGAAACGGTGACTAAATACTATCAACCCGGCACCAGCATTGGCGCTGCTACAATGAAGATTGAAGACCCGAAGCTGACCGTGGTGGATGCAAAGAACGTGCTGAGCGACGTGCCTCGCGGCGGCAAAGCCGTGTTCTACCTGAATTTGGAGAACATGAGCGAGACGAACAGCGACGGACAGTTCAACCTCAAGCTCGTGGAGGGTACAAACCCCAACGGCGCGCTGCTGAGCCTTTCGACAGGACCTTTGGGCAACGGACATACCTTCATCGTGAAGAGCGGCGATGAACTGACCATACCGCTGACACTGCAGCAGAACAACACTGACATTTACGACTACGAGAACATAGGCCTGTCGTTGCAGAGCGACTGCCAGAGTGATCTGGAATCGATAGTCTATATCACCGCACACTTCGTGCCGAGCAGCTCCGACGTGACGCTGATGGCCGACAAGAACGTGCTGAACACCAGCGTAGGCGACGAACTGACACTGAGCGTGCGCGACTACGACGCCAACTACGAGAACCTGAAGGCCATACGCGTTCAGTATAAAGGCGAACGCGATGCCACATGGTCCACAATACCTGGACAGGAGTATTACGTAGACGACAAATATAAAACTACCAGCAACCAAGCTCTGCCCAGCGGCGGTGTAATCACCGTGCAGTTCCCGATGGCAAACTACGTTGACGGCACCTACCTGTTCCGAGCCCAGACGGCAACAGCCTATGGCAACAGCGAGATTACCAAGGAGAGCGATGTGGTGACTGTAATCAAAGATATGAAGAAGCCGCAGCTGTTCGGACTGGCCAGCCCGAGCGACGGTGTGCTGAATGCCGGCGACGACATCAGTGTGACCTTCAACGAGGATATCCGTCAGAGCATGCTCACCGAGACCGGCAACTTCAAGATAACTGCCGCACTCAACGGACAGCAAGTGGCTCACAGCGTAGCTCTTGACGGACAGAATACCGAGCGGTCTGCCTACACAGAAGCCAGCATCAACCTGGCGAAGAAGGACTTTTCCACCGACATGTGGGTGAACTACACCGGAGCCGGCACACTGTTGAGCCATGGCAATGGCGCAGAGAAGATGGACGTGAGCACCGACGCCAGCGGTCACCTCGTAGTGAAGATTGGTAACGAGACCTACACATCCGGTCAGACCATCACACCGAACAAGTGGGTGTTCCTGACGCTGAACTACCAGTATAAGGGCGATGGCGGCGTGCTCAACGCTATGTATGCCGAGGATGCCTCGCAGACGATGCTGTTCACCGACCTGAACGTAGTGGCTTACGAGGGCAACGGATCGCTGGCCGTGGGCAAGCAGATGACAGGCGCCATCCACGAGCTGACGCTCTGGGACAAGGCCCGCAGCTGCGCCGACGCACAGGCTGAGATGTACTACACGAAGAAGCCATCCACACCTAACCTCATAGGCTACTGGAAGTTCGACGAGGGCGAAGGCCTCACGGCTACCGACTACGCCCGCAACCGTCATATGACGCTGGCCGAACAGACCTGGTACGTGAACAACGAGAACAAAGCTGTGACGCTGAATGGCAGCCAGGCTGTGAAGCTGAACATCTCTGAGTGTAGCGCACTCTCGACAGAGGACTACGCCATGGAACTGTGGTTCAAGAGCCAGCAGACAGGCAAGGCCGCCCTGTTCTCTACAGGCAGCAGCGCACAGGCTGTGGAGATGGGCTTCAATGCCAGCGGTGCATTGACGCTGACCTCTAACGGCTCGACACGTGAACTAACGGCTACCAACTATCGCGACAATGCATGGCACCACTTGGCACTAAACGTGTTGCGCAGCGGCAACGCTACAATATATGTAGATGGCTCGCCCGTCAACACGATACCAGCCTCGGCAGTGGCATCTTTGGCAGGCTCCGACATCGTAGTGGGTGCCTCTAAGTTGGAGGCTGGCAGCTACACCAACTATTTCCAGGGCTCGGTTGACGAAGTACGTTTCTGGAAGGCTACACTCACAGGCGACTACTTGAATCGTCAGAAGAGCACACGCCTGACGGGCGAGGAGGACGGCCTCGTGGCCTACTACCCCTTCGAGCAAAAGATACTTGACGAAAGCAACCAGGTGGTGACAACACAATCGGTTGCCGACCAATGCAAGGTGTACAACAAGGCGGAAGATAAGTACGAACTGACAGGTCATGAAGCTACCATGACGTCAGGCACCGTAACGTTCAATGCCAACGATGTGCCGCGCCTGAAGGAAGCTCCTACGGAGACCAACATCGGTTTCACCTTCGTGGCCAACGAGCGCTCTATAGTCATCAACCTGACCAACAATGCCGACGAGTTGGAAGGCACTACGGTGAACTTTACCGTGAAAGCCGTGCTCGATGCCAATGGCAACGAGTCGGAAGCCATTCACTGGACAGCCTTCGTGAAACAGAACCAGCTGCTGTGGCAGGGTGACAGCGAATTGGTCATCGAACAGCCGAACGGCGAGAGTACAACCTTCGAAGCCACCATCGTGAACGAGAGCGGCCTGTCGGAAAACTGGACGCTCAGCGGACTGCCCACCTGGCTGACAGCCAGCGCCACAAGCGGCACACTGAAGGCACAGTCGACGAAGACCATCACCTTCACCGTAGCAAACAGCACGGCCATCGGCAAGTATGAGCAGACCATCTACCTGACAGGTAACAACAACATCAGCGAACCGCTGACCATCAACCTCAAGGTGAAGGGCGACGAGCCCGACTGGGCAGTGAACACCAGCGGCTATCAGTTCACTATGAACATGGTGGGCCTGCTGCAGTTCCAGGGCAAGATGTCGGAGGATGAGGACGACATGGTGGCCGCCTTCAACGAGACCGGTGAGTGCGTGGGCGTGGCACGTCCGCAGTACGAGAGCGCCTTCGATACCTATTTCACCATGATGACCGTCTATGGCAACCTTGAAAACGACGGCGAACTCCTGACCTTCAAGGCCTTCGACGCCAGCACGGGCAAGGTCTATCCTGTGGTGGAGACCGACGGTGACGTCTACTTCCAGAAAGATACCAAACAGGGTACGCTCTCAGTGCCGTTCATCTGGAACGCTACCGATAAGATAGAGCAGGTGATCGACCTGAAGGAGGGCTGGAACTGGATGTCGCTCTACGTGACGCCCGAGAACATGGCTCCTGCAAGCGTGATGAGCAATGCACTCGACATCCTGACCATCATCAACGGACCGACAAGCACGTTTGAGTATGACCCGACGCTCGGTTGGGGTGGTGATATGACGGCAATGGACAACGCATTGATGTACAAGCTCAATGCCAAGGAGGCCGGTCAGACCACCGTCATCGGCTCACCTGCCGACGTGGCTGCTACCACCATCAGCGTGAAGAAGAACGCACTGACATGGATAGGCTATCCGCCATCGTTCACCCTCTCGCCCGCCGACGCCTTCGCCGGCCTCGACCCGAAGGATGAAGACATGGTGAAGAGCCAAAGCGGATTCGCCGTATACAACGAGGATAATGCCAAGTGGATAGGAACACTGAATGTGATGGAGCCTGGCAAGGGCTACATGTACCTATCGAATGCTACGGCCGACAAGACATTCACCTATCCGTCGACGGCTCCTGCCGGCGGCGCAGCGAAGATCAAGGCTTATGCAGAGCCTTACGACTACTTCTTCGAGGCCGTAGCGCCTGAGGCTTATCCCGGCAATATGGTGATGATAGGACAGGTGCTGCTGAACGGCCAGCCCGTGGAAGGCGTCGAAGTGGCTGCCTTCGTGGGCGGCGAATGCCGTGCCACCATCGTATCGGATGCCGACGGCTACCTCTTCCTGCTCGTGCCGGGCAACCGCACGGAGGCCATGGAGCTGCACGCCTTCATCGACGGCGAGGAGGCACTCATCGACATGCCTCTCACATACCAGACCGACCAGAAGCTGGGCACGCTCAACAAGCCCGTGACCATCGACCTGGACGGCATGGCGACAAGCATCAGGAGCATGGCCGGCAGCGGCAATGCCGACTGGTACGACCTCGGCGGCCGCAAGCTGAACGGCAACGCCTCAAACGGCAAGCTGCAGCGCGGCATCTACATCCGGGGCAACGAGAAGGTAGTGGTCAAGAACAAGTAACAACGTCCCTGACATGAACAGACTGTTTATCAACACGGCTGTCGCGGCGGCACTGGCAGTGCTGTCCGCAACGGCTGTGGCTCAGACAACCCACTACACGCCCGTGGAGACAGGCAAGTACGAGTCGTACATGAACTTCACGGGTCAGGTGGTGGAGAACGGCGTGCCGGTAAACGGTGCCGAGGTGGCGATGTTCGTGGCGGGCGAATGCCGACAGACGCAAGTGTCGCACAATATCTCGGGCGCGGACCTGCAGGGCAACCCCTACAGCATCGACGGCCTGGTGACGTCGTATCTGGCGTGGGGGCAGAGCCACAGGGAGAACATCACGTTCAAGGTGTGGCTGCCGGGCGGCGAGGAGCGTGAGCTGGCGGCGATATGTCCGCTCATCGTGGACTCGCGCACGGGCATGCCCAGCCAGCCGTTCATCCTCGACATAGGCAAGACGGGGCACAACGTGGTGATGGACTTCCGTCAGGAGGGCTCTGCCGTGATAGGGACCTATTCGACAGGCTCGGACGGCAATGTGTTCGGCACGCAGGAGACATTCACCTACGACGGACTGACCATTACGGCCAAGGATGAGTGGACTTCGGACAGCTACGTAAACTATATTAATGAGGAACAAGGTCTGCGGCTGGCAACAGGCGCCACACTGACCTTCACGGCCCCTCCAGGCTATGTCATCATAGGTGCCTGGCCCCTGAACATCTCCCAGCGTATCACGGTTGCTGAGACAGGCGAGGTGTTCGGTTATGAGGGTTGGAAGGGCAGCGCACAAAGTATCACGCTGACAAACCCCAACCGCAGCACTCAGAACCTATATGGTATAGAGGTGCGCTACGCGAAGGCTCCGCTGCGCGGCGACGTGAATCGCGACGGCTTCATCACCATCGCCGACGTCACGGCCCTGGTCAACATCATCCTGGGCAAGGACAATGTGCAGCCGTATAAGTACGACCACGACGCCGCCGACGTGAACGAGGACGGACCAATTACCATTGCTGACGTGACGGCGCTGGTGAATATCATACTGGGGAAGGGACATTAGAAGCTGCTTCGCAGCGGGGAGAGCCCTTCGGGCGGTAAGGGGTGAGAGCGCCTTCGGCGCGGTTATGATAAAAGGGCGATGCTTTACACAGCGTCGCCCTTGATTTTGAACTTAACGTTGACCTTGATTGCTTCGCAAAGGAATCTGTCAAAAATCATGGCAATGATATAGCAGATGACCTGCAAACCCCATCGGGGCGACAGATATATCACACTACTTCCTTGCCGAAGGGCGACAGGGCAAGACCTGCCAAACGGAAATGCATCATGCCAAAGGGGATGCCAACCACAGTGATGCAGAACACGACACCATAGAAGAGATGAGTGAGGAAGATGATGACTCCGCCCACGATAAACCACAGCACATTCATGAAGATGCTCAAGCATCCAGGCTCCGATGCCTGCCATTTCACCTCTCTGCCGAAGGGCCAGATGGCAAGTATGCCAAGTTTTATGCTCTGAATGCCGAAGGGGATGCCGATGATGGTAATCATCAGGATCAGTCCTGCTACGAAATACTCCAAAGCGATATGCAGTCCGCCGAACACTACCCATATGATATTACCTAATGTCTTCATCTGTCAAGCATTTTTAGTTCTTCTTTTCCCTTGATGCATTAGGGCCTCAAAGGTAACCCCACTTTCAGTGGTTTTAAAATAAATTCCCCATTGCCATTAGCGCCTTCTGCTGCTCTTTTCCGCGTTTTCCGTTGTCCCGATGAAATCGGGGATTTTTGAAGGTGGAAGAGGGAAAGTTGTTACACTTTGCACGTTTTGTAACATATAGTGGACTTTTTTCTTGGTCATACCAAAGCTTTTTCATAACTTTGGCGCAGAAAAGTATGTATTTAAGGTACAGGCGCGTGCGTGAAGCACTTTTCTTAGTATCTTAAATCGACAGTTACCAAAAAGAGAGAATACACAAGATAAACTTTAATCATCAATAAACGAAGAAAGTTATGGAAACACAGAAACACTCTTCATCGCTACCTGCAGGCTCAAGGCGGTGGCGAACGAAAACAACGCGGCGCAGCCGGTGGCTGGGGCTGATTGTCTCGATTATGCTGTCGGGCTTTTGCCAGACAGCGAAGTCATGGAGTAATGCAGATTTTACTATTACGACTTACTTCGACGCTGTGACATCAGCAAGCCCTGCATTTGCTTTTCATCTCAATATGGCAGAAACGGATGGAGCATGGAGCTGGTGGGGCGCTAATTCCCAATATATCATGCCTAACATGTATATTAATGACCAAGAGCTCCCCTATTTATCTACTATGAATAGAGGAATAGACGCTTATTGGAAAGGCGCAGCCAATAATGTTGCAAAATGGCCAGCAAGAGGTAGTAACGAAGTTGGTTCGGTAGCTATGGTAAGAATCTGGTGGGATCCTGCGAACTATATCCGTGCTTCTCATGCGGTAATTCCCAAATACATCTTCATTGACCAGCCACTGCAATTCAAGCTAAGTGGTTATTGGCACAAAAATGGAGTAGATGCAACTAATCCGACAGTTTACACCAAAAATGTTGATATCAGTAAAATCAAAGCCCCTATATGGGGTACGATAAGCCGTAGCCAAGGTCAGATTAGCTATTCTGGCTCTCTTTCGAACGCTGACATTACTAATTATGATTGGAGTTTGACAATGTTCACTACCAAGCCAGGGGCGACCACCTATGTGGTTCCCTCCTCATCTAATAGCTTGGATGGAATAAAATCGGCAGAATCAGGAGCGCAAAACCTGAATGCGACCTTCAATAATGCAACAAACTATTATCAAGGTTACACCCTATATCCCCGTATGTCTGGTGTTAGAAAGGCGCCAGGCTACACTTTTTCTGATGAATACGGAAGTATTACGACTACAGGCATTACGCTCATCAAGGATTACGATCCCATCAAGATTCCAGGCTATCCTCGCGCTGCCAACGTGAGTGTTGAAGGTAAGAAATGGACCAAGACCGTGAACCTTTCCTGGAACAACGAGATTTACGATGCGAACAACTGCAACACGAACGGCACATGGTCTGTGTTCCGTAAGAACCTTAATGACGACACCGTAGAACCGGTTGGCTCGGACATTGGCTACAACACCCGAACCTTTACTGACAACAGCGAGACGCTGGACTACGATACACCATATACCTATTACGTCTGCTTCGTGCCAGATGGGTGGACAGTGAACAGCTGGACGGATGCTGCTGGACTGTGGGCCAGCAAGAACTTCACCCTCGAGCGTGCATACCAGTTCAGAAACTTTGTAGTAGAAGGCGGCGCGAGCGAAATTGCACTGAGTTGGGAGTTGGAATCATTCTCCAATGCCAGCAACAACAACCAGTATCAAGTGGTGGTTCAGCGTGCGACGAACACCAACACCTCGTGGACGGACATTTACACACAAACCATTAACAGCGCAAGCACAACTACGGGCAGCTACACCGACGCAAATGTGTCGAACCCCTGTACCGACTACATCTACCGACTGATGGTGCAGGCGCAAAATACCACCTTCTACAGCGCCGAGAAGGTAAGTGGCATCACAGGCACCTCGAAGGTGACCTCTGTGGCTGCCAGCCGCGGTACCTACAACGGAAGGGTGCGTGTGTCATGGGAAGCCGAGCAGTACGGCACCGACCCCACCTACTACAAGGTGAACCGCCGTCCGATGGGTAGCGGCGACGACAAATGGGTGACCATCTACTCCACCAACGGCACAGCCACCAGCTACAACTATCAAGACGATACGGCACTACCTGGCGACTACTACGATTATCAGGTGGTTTCGGAAACCCGATGCGAATCGAATGGTGTTGTAAGTGTGAAGACCTTCAACGAGGTGACCGACGGCTTCTGCGTTGCCCGCGGTGTGATAAGTGGCCGCGTAAGCTACGGCACAGGAACGGCAGTGAACGGCGTTCGCGTGAACCTGATACCCAACAGCGATTCGGGCAACGATGTACAGGCCTTCTATTCGCTGTATTTGGAATCTTTTGGCGAGGGTGTAACATGGCCCGTGCCTCAGGCTATGAAAACGACAACGACTTCGCCCTACACGGTTCAGTTCTTCCTGCGTCCCGAAACCGATGACGCATCGCGCACAGCCAACGCCGTTTTGCTGGAGGAGGAAGGAACGAATGCTCCGTTGTTACAACTTTCGCCCTACGATGCCGAAAACGAGCGCTATACGTTGATTAACGGCTCCAGCACAACGGACGTGTATGTGAAACGTAATGAGTTCACGCTCGTAACATTGCGCTACGACGGTACGAACCTCACGGTGAGCACCTTCGACAAGAATCGTGAAGGAAACTCCAGCAGCAAGGCGGGCTCGGGCCTGTCGGCAGACAACCTGCACATAGGTTACTCGTCGGACTCGAACAAGCCTCAATTCCAAGGCTACATCGATGAAATCCGCATCTATTCACGCGCGCTTTCCGATGCCGAAATCGAGAACTATGCCGACCATACGCTGGCAGGTACCGAGGATGGGCTGGTAGCCTACATGCCTCTGGACGAAGGCATACAGGCGCTGCGCAAGGCCTACGACTACTCGAAGACATCGGGAGCCGCCAACGAGAATCACGGTGACCTGGCTGGTGGTAGGTTCAGCACAACGGTTCCCGACAGTACTCAGTTGGGACTGATGTGCTATACCGATGTGAATGGAAACTATGTTATCCGCGGCGTGCCTTTCAACGGCGACGGAACCAACTATAACGTGGTGCCACGCATGGGCGTTCACAAGTTCTCGCCCAACAAACAGAGCCGCTACGTCAGTGCCTCGTCGATGGTGCACTCGGGTGTTGACTTCGAGGATGTGAGCTCGTTCCGCGTGCGCGGTACCGTTTATTATGCAGGCACAACGTACCCGGTTGAAGGCGTGAGCTTTGCCGTGGACGGTGTCACCTGCACTCGCGAAGGCAATATCATCACTACCGATGCTGATGGTAATTACGAGATAAGCGTGCCCATCGGCGACCACTACATCACCATGAGCAAGCAGGGCCACACCTTCGAGCACAACGGACGCTACCCCGACAACCCAGACCCGAACAGCCAAGAGTTGGTGACCTTCGACCAAGAGGTGTCGAACCTGATATTCTACGACACGACACTGGTGCCCATCGCAGGCCGCGTAGTGGGCGGTGCCACAGAAGCCGGGAAACCATTGGGCTTCGGCGAGAGCGACAACAATATCGGTCAGGCACAAATCGTGATGACGCCCACACGCAACAATGTCCGGATGAATGTGCTGGTTGACACCAGTCAGGGTGGACTGCAGTTCGTGACCAATCCCAACGAACGGGAGCTGGATAAAGCCACAACCCGTGTGAACAGCAGCGCCAGCGTGGGCGGCGGCGACAACTACTGCAACAACATCACCATCACTACTGATGCCGCAAGCGGCGAGTTTGCCGTGATGGTTCCTCCCATCGAGTACCGCGTCTCGAGCATCACCATACCTTCGCAGTCAAATATCAGCTTCGACCTGCCCAGGGTGGATGCCTCAGACATGCAGGACATCACCGACTCCATAGCGAACGAGCTGGGCGGCTACGACAAGTTCAAGTATAAGGCAAAGGTGGTGGCTGAGTACGACGCTCCAGCCACATTCATCGTGAAACAGGTGACGGTATCTGGGGAAGAGACGGCAGGCTTCGGAGAACAATCCATTACCGTTGATGAGGAAGAAGTGCCCATCTACACCGCAGACGCCAACGGCACGGTGACCTACAACTACGGAGAACCCATCTTCAAGATGTTTGAACCGTACTTCTTCAAGATAACAGCCTACGAGGAATATGTGAACCAGGACGATCCGACCGACATCAAACGTTCGCAGCGGCCGTTGGAAGGTTACATCGTTACCATCGGCAACGAACTGAGTAGTGCAGCAGAGGTGAATCCCGCCGCAGGCAATGCCAACGACGGTGCTGTAATTAGCCTTGCCGAGAATCAACTGCAACTCGACTCACTCGGACAAGTCGTGTACAAGTGGAGGGGCGGTTTCCCAAACATCATTAGTCCCTACACACGCACGCTGACCATCACTTACGGCGAAACGGGAACGGAGAACCCCTGGAGGAGTGCCAATGACCCATTCAAGGGCATCGTGATAGGTGAACTGCCCACTGGCAACAACTTCATCACCAAAGGTCCTAACCACATCGACATGATTCTGCGCGACCCAGGAGGCAGTGGCTCGCAGTCGTGGTTCGAGAAAGGCGGCTCGTATACAAAAGACATCACCTACAAGTCCCTCTTCTCTACAGAGGAGAACATAAAGGCAGTTTCACACTTAGGTGTTAATGCAGAGATTGGATTTGGCCTGGGAACAATTACAATAACTGACATCAAAGCCAAGTATGACCTGACAACAGAGACCACTGCTGCATTCGACGGACAATGGGGTCATGTCTTTTCCTCCACCACTGAAACTTCCGAGCGCATCAGCACGAGCGACGACCCGGACTTCGTGGGTCGCTCAGGCGACTTGTTCATGGGACGTTCAACAAATCTCATCTTCGGCGATAACAGATATTTGCACATCGAGAAGGTTGGTTCGCAGTACGCACTGAATGTGGGCTCCGCCATTAGCTGTGGACAGCAGTTTGCCACCAAGTTCGTATACACCGAAAGGGATATCATCAACAACGAGATTCCGAAATTGGAGCGACTGCGCAATGCCCTGCTGAAGCCCGAGGGCACTACCTCGAGCACCGACATCGTGTATGTGACAAGTCTGAGTGAAGACGACGAGAATTACGGAAAGAAGGGAACTTATCGACTAGTAGTTCCTGCAGGCCACTCGCCAAACTACACGGATAAGGTACAAGAGTACAACTCGTTCATCAACGGTTGGAAAGAACTGCTGGCGAGCAACGAGGCTGTCAAGGTGAAAGCCATCAACAACCGCGATAAGTACCTGAAGGAGAATGTGAGCTTCAGTAGTGGCACGATCATCGAGAATACGTCTTCTACAGCCAAGGACACCACATATACCAACGAACAGCACTTCATGATGAGCCTGCACCTCGGACTTGGCACAGGTTTTGAAGTCAGCGGTACAGGTGTGGAGGGAGAGATTAATACAACCAACGGTGGTGGCTACGAAAGAGACACCGTGAGGACTACCACACACGTCGAAACCTACGGCTACATCCTCGCAGAGACGGGAACGGCCGATGCCCTGAGCGTGGATGTGTTCAATGCTCCCGACGGCTACGGACCTATCTTCGTGACACGTGCCGGCCAAACCAGTTGCCCCTTTGAGGACGAAGAGAAGACCCAGTTCTATAGGCCTGGTCAATATACGCTCAGTGCCAAGACCATGAAAGTGGAAGACCCGGACATCAGCGCCGAATCGACAATAGTCACTGGAGTTCCGAGTGGCAAGGCGGCAGTCTTCTCGCTCGTGTTGCAGAACATGAGCGAGGTGGGCGAGGATGCCTACTTCAACGTGGGCGTAGTGCCCGGCACCAACCAGCATGGTGCAGCCCTGTGGCTGAACCAGCTGAACATCACCGAAGGCGCCAAGATATTTGTTGAGGCTGGCAAGAAACTGAACCAGACGCTCACGCTGACGCAGAGCGACCTCTCGGTGCTCGACTACGAAGGCATTCAGGTGTTCCTGCAGAGCGATTGCGACGACTCGCTAATCGACTATGTGACGCTGGAGGCTCACTTCCAGCCCGCATGCACGGACATCAACTTCGCGGTGAACAACACCGTCATCAACGGCAATAATCCCAATGCCAGCATCACGCTGACGGCTAACGGCTACGACAAGAGCTTCAGCTCGCTGCAGGCTATCAAGCTGCAGATGCGCGGCAGCGCCGACAACTACTGGACTACGCTGGCTACCTACAACGCCTCGCAGACCGATGCCACGGCAGCCGATTATATACCCGACAACGGCAGTATCAGCTATGTGTTCGACATGACCAACTATACCGATGGCACTTACGTGTTCCGCGCCGTCACCGAGTGTAGCTTCGGCTCCGATGAGATTGAAGGCGAGAGCAACGAGGTGGCAGTCGTCAAGGACATCGTTTCACCAATGCTGATAGCAATGCCGAGCCCGAGCGACGGCATTCTGGACTTCGGCGACGAGATCAGCGCCACCTTCAACGAGGACATCCAGAAGAACCTGCTGTCGAAGGCCGACAACTTCTTCGTGCGCGGTGTGCTGAACGGTGCCAGAGTGACGCACGACGTAGCCTTGAACATGACAGGAGCCGAAGCAGCTCAGACAGAAGCACGCATCGACCTCTCGGCACGCGACTTCACCATAGAAACGTGGTTGAATTGGAGCGCAGCAGGTACCTTGCTGCAGCACGGCAGTGCCGACAACAACATGAAAGTGGGTGTGGATGCACAAGGACACCTCACCGTGAACATAGGCGAACAGACCTATACCAGCACGGCTGCCATTCCCGCCAACAAGTGGGTATATCTTGCACTGAACTACATCTACGATGCGGAGAACGAACAAGGCAAGCTCACCGCACACTATGCGAAAGATGCCGATGAAGTGCAGCTCTTCGACAGAGTTGAAGCAGTTGCTTACACGGGTAACGGTACGCTGACCGTAGGTAAGGACATCACGGGTCAGGCTCACGAACTCACACTGTGGAACATCAACCGCTTGTGGGCTGAGTCGCTGAGCGAGATGTACTCAACCAAGAGCAACTACACGCCGAACCTCATCGGCTACTGGCCGCTGAACGAAGGACACGGCAACGCCGGCACAGACCGCTCGCGAAGCCGCAACCTGACGGTGGCCGACAACGCCTGGTATATCTACGGCGATAACTACACCCTGCAACTGAACGGCTCGACAAAGGCCGTTGCCAATATCGGCGACATCACGACTACAAGCAGCGAAAGCTACGAAATAGAGACATGGTTCCGTATTGATGAATCGCAGAGCACAGCAGGAAGCATCGTAGCAACCAACAACGGCAATCTGCAACTGAAGGTGAACGCCTCGGGTGCATTGGAAGTTATCGCTAACGGCTCCACCTATAGCGTGGGCAACGAGGACTACCGCGACGGACAATGGCATCACTTGGCACTGAATGTGCTGAAGAGCACCGGCGGAAGCGCCATCGTCTATGTCGACGGAGTGCAGAAACGACAGATGTCGGCAGCCCAGGTGCCTTCGCTGCAAGCGGCAAACCTGTATCTGGGTGAAAACCTGAAGGGAGCCATCGATGAACTGCGCATCTGGCATGGCCGACGCACCAGCGACGTGATAAAGGAAAATATGTTCGCGCGCGTAGCAGCCGACGAACCCGGTCTGGTGGCTTACTACCCGATGGAAACAAGCACCGTTGGAAGCGACGGACTAGTACATTTCAACGCATCGCTCACCGACCTGACGCACAGTGCGAAGACAATCACAGCCGCCAGCGGAACACTGAGCACCAGCACAACCAACAGTGCACCCATACAGGCTCTGCGTACGAGCAACAATGTAGAATTCACGTTTGCACCAAGCGAGCGCAAGATCCTAATCACCCTCGACGAACTGGCTGCGAAGACGGAGGGCTGCACCGTGCAGTTCACGTTGAGCAATGTGCGAGACATGCAGAACAATATCTGCGAGCCTATCACATGGTCGGCCTACATCCGACAGAACCAGCTGCGATGGGGCCAGCAGGAAGTGGAGGTGCGCAAGCTCGACGACGACGTGGCAACCTTCGACGTGGATGTCGTGAACAGGGGCGGAAGCACCCAGAACTGGGTAATCAGCGACATGCCATCGTGGCTCAGCGTGAGCAGCGAGAGCGGTACGCTGGAGGCACAGGCCACCAAGACGGTGACATTCACCGTAGATGCTGCCACAGCCATCGGCACGCATGAGGCCGAGATTTACCTGACAGGCGACATGAACATTCGAGAGGCTCTCGTGGTCAAAGTGACCAGCGCCGTGACACCACCCGAGTGGGCCGTGAACGCCGAAGGCTACGAAAGCACCATGAACGTGGTAGGACAGCTGCAGATCGACGGCACCATCAGTGAGGATGCCGAGGATATCGTGGCAGCCTTCCGCGGCAACGAGTGCGTGGGTCTGGCACATCCGCTATACCTGAACAAGTATGACGCCTACTTCGTGATGCTGACCGTATACGGCAATGCCGACGACAACGACGTGGACCTCACGTTCAAAGTGTTCGACGCCAGCACGGGAACCACTTACCCGATGGTGGCTACGTCAGTGGATGTAGACTTCAACCCCGACTATCTCGTCGGCACCTTCGCCGCTCCAGTTATCTTCAACCCGCAGGATGCCATCGAGCAGACGCTGGCCCTGAAGAAAGGCTGGGCATGGACCTCGCTCTATGTGACGCCCACCGACAACAGCGTGAGCGCCATCTTCAAGGACAACGGCGAAGAGGTGACCTACGTGAAGAACAAGAGCGCCTTCGCACAGCTCAACGGCACTAACTTCGTGGGAAGCCTCACCAATATGGTTGTGGGCGATATGTACAAAGTGAATGCCACCACCGCCACTACCACCAGCGTAATCGGCACGCCGGCCGTTCCCACGGAGGTGGAGATGACCATCGCCAAGGGCTGGAACTGGATAGGTTACAACTGCGGCAGCTTCAACACACTCGAGAATGCCTTTGCCGACTTGAACCCCGTTGACGGCGATATCATCAAGAGCCAAGGCCCGTTCTGCATCTATGACGACGGCGAATGGGTCGGTAACCTCAGCCTGATGACACCGGGACAGGGCTACTGCTACTGGAGCGAAGCCACGACAACCAAGACGTTCCACTATCCGACCGTAGCAGCCTCCAAGGCTCCGCGGAGAGCTCCCGGACGCAGCACTGAGGACGAGGTGTTTGTCAACACCGACTACGAAGGCAACATGAGTATCGTGGCCATCGTCATGGACGGCGGCGAGGTGCTCAGCGATGCTAAGATCACCGTGGTCAGCGACAGCGAGGTGCGCGGCTTCAGCGCTCGGGCTGTGCGCGATGACATACACTTCGTAAGCGTAGCCGGTAAGGGCAGCGGCGACAAGCTAACCTTCATGGTCAGCTACGACGGCTGCGACTACCTGCTTACACAAAGCGAGTTCTACCAGAACGATGCGGTACTCGGCAGCCTCAAGACTCCGTACGTGCTCAACCTCAACGGTGCTACGGGTATCCAAGGTATCGAAGGCGATGAGAACGAAACCATCTACGACCTGGCCGGCCGTAAGCTCGAGAAGCTCAACCAGAAGCGCGGTGTATTCATCGTGAATGGTCTAAAGATCGTGAAATAAGAATGGTAGGATTGTTATGATGAAAAAAAGAATCTTGATACTATCACTGCTTGCCGTGAGCATCAGTGTCTTTGCCGCAAGCGTCCGCACGTTGTACTACAACTGGACCGACATGCATAAGTACAATGGCACGATGACGGTAATGGCGAGGGTGATGTTGAATGGAGCAATACTCAGCGACTGCGAGCTCGCCGCGTTCGACGACACCGACGAGCTGCGCGGCGCTGCGCTGAGTAATCCAGATGACAACGGTATCATCTTCCTTACCATTCAGGGCGATAACAAAGGTGCGCCGCTACACTTCCGCGTAGTACATGGCAGCGACGATGACAACCGTATTATCAGCGACTCCGAAACAACGCTCACCTTCGTGGCAGACCAGATGCTGGGCACTTATGACCAGCCACAACTCTTCATCGTGACGACCACGCTGCGCGGCGACGTGAATCGCGACGGCTTCATCACCATCGCCGACGTCACGGCCTTGGTCAACATCATCCTGGGCAAGGACAATGTGCAGCCGTATAAGTACGACCACGACGCCGCCGACGTGAACGAGGACGGTCCAATCACCATCGCCGATGTGACGGCGTTGGTGAACATCATACTGGGGAAGGGACATTAGAAGCTGCTTCGCAGCGGTGAGAGCCCTTCGGGCGGTAAGGGGTGAGAGCGCCTTCGGCGCGGTTATGATAAAAGGGCGACGCTTTACACAGCGTCGCCCTTGATTTTGATCCTAACGTTAACTTTAACCTATAACCTTTAATCCTTAATCCCTAATCCTTTCTTATTTTCCTATTTTCTTATTCTCTAATCCTTAATCCTAATTCTTTTTCAATTTCGAAAAAAAAAGGCCATTCTTAGTTCTTCATTCATCATTTATTTGTACCTTTGCCCCCGATTTATCAAGGGGTGCCCGCTTGTCGGCGGGCTGAGAACAGACCCTCGAGAACCTGAAACGGGTAATGCCGGCGTAGGAATGATAAAATGTCAAAAGCAATATCTCATGGAATGTAAAGGTTATTTTGCGCCTCTGGCGCAGAAGGTATGCGCTATTGGCGCAAGTGTAAACGTACGATGCATGTTTATGGTGCTTGCCTTGCTTCCGTTCACGGTAAGCAGCAGTGCGCAGGAGGACAACGATTCGCTGCGCATGGAACATATGCAGGAGGTGGTGGTAAGCGGCGTGCGCGTTCAGGAGAATGCGCCTTTTGCTGTGGCCAACATCAGCAAGGCGGAGCTACAGCAGCACTCCACCACAGGGCGTGAACTGCCTTACCTGCTGGCTCGCACACCGGGTATCATAGCCTGGGGCGAGAACGGATTAGGCACGGGCACCGTGTATATGCGCATCCGCGGGGCGGGCGACTCGCGTATCAACGTTACACTGGACGGCGTGGCGCTGAACTCGCCCGAGGATCAATGTGTGTTCTGGGCAAACATGAACTCGTATGCATCGCTGATGGGTTCGGTGCAGGTGCAGCGAGGCGTAGGCACGAGCACTAACGGCGACGGCGCTTTCGGCGGCACAGTGGCTATGACCACTGCCACACCGCGACTGACTCCGGGCGGCGAAGTGAACTACTCCTACGGTTCGTACAATACGATGAACTACGGCGGTTCGCTGTCGACAGGCTTGCTGTTGGACAAACTGGTGATTGACGGTGCCTGGCACCAAACGCAGACCGACGGTTTCATCCACGGCACCGACGGTCGCTCGGGTTCATTCTACGGCGGCCTCACCTTCATGCCCAACGACCGCCTGACTATCCGCTACAAGAATATCGGCAACTACGAGCATACGGGACAGGCTTGGAACGGCGTCACGGCAGGCGACAACGACCTGAGCCTCATGGACGGCACCTACGGGACCGCTACTGGAATACATACATATAAAGATATGTACGCGCGAGGACTGGGCAGGTACAACACGTTGTATGAGACGCTTCAATATGCCGATGACGGCAGCTTCGCACGCGATGCCAACGGCAACTATATGACGCAGCGCTACGCATACAAAGGCGGACTATGGGCACGCACGACGGACAACTTCAACCAGGACCATAACCTGTTGTCGGTGGCATGGGATATCAACGACCGCTGGAGCCTCGGCGCTACGCTGCACTACACCTACGGCTACGGCTACTACGAGGAGTTCCGGCCGCAGAACAAACTGAAGAAATTCGGTCTGGAGAACTTCACCACCTCCGACGGCAGTACGGTGAAGAAGGCAGATTTCGTGCGACAGAAAGGTCTGGAGCAACACACCTTCGGCGCAGTGGCCAACGCCCGCTACAAGACGGAGCAATGGGACGTGGTGGCAGGTGTGAACGTACAGCGTTTCCAAGGCAACCACTTCGGATACCTGACCTATAGCAGCCAACCCGAACTGGCGGCCGCCATCATCAAAGGCGGGCGCTACACATACTACGACTCAGATGCATGGAAGGACGACCACAGTGCCTACGTGAAGGTGACGTATAAGCTCGACGATGAGTGGAGCCTTTTCGGTGATGCGCAGTACCGCCACGTAGGCTACCGCACGGACGGCATCAACGATAAGTTCTACGAGGAGGACAGCCGCTACTACAACCAACGCCTGGACATAGACCGCCACTACCATTTCTTCAACCCCAAGGCGGGCATCAGCTGGACGCGCGACGGTCATAACTTCTATTTCTCCGAGGCTGTGAGTCATCGCGAACCGGAGCGTAACAACTTCACCGACAACGGCTCCTACCCTGCCCCCAAACCCGAATGGGTGTTCGACTATGAATTAGGCTACAACTTCACGGGCAAGCGCGGGCACGCAGGCGCCAACCTCTATTATATGCACTTCACCAATCAGTTCGTGCAGACGGGCATGGAGAGCGATATAGGCGAGAAACTGACTACTAACATAGCTTCGTCGATAAGGACTGGTGCCGAGCTGACAGCAAGTTGGGACGTGACACGCTGGCTCTCGCTCGAGGGTAACGCAGCACTGAGCCTGAACCGTATCCTCGATTTCGACGAGGTGGTGGAGGACTGGGACTCGGGCTCGCGCACCATTCACTACGACCACTCCACCCTGGCTTTCTCGCCCTCGGCCATAGTAAACGGCTTCGTGGATTTCCACATGAAAGGCCTCAGCGCCACGTGGCATACCAATTTCGTATCGCGTCAGTATCTGGATAACACCGAGTGCCGCGACCGTTCGCTGCCGAAGTTCACAACATCGAACATCTACCTGCAGTACAAGCTCTCGCCCTTCAACTTAGGAAGCAGCAAGACACGTCTGGCAGGTATGCGCGAGATAGTACTCGGCGCCAACCTCTACAATATTTTCAACGCCCGCTACGCCTCGAGCGGATGGGTTTACTCGGCCATCTGCGACAGCTACGGCCATCCCGCCGACAACCGCTACTACCAGATCGGCTTCATCCCCGCCGCCGGATTCACGGCGATGGGAAGCGTGACGTTGAGGTTTTAAAAGCAGGGTAACGGAATAACGTCAGAACGAAATAATCATGGAAATTAATTGGCTCGACATAACTACAGCAGCCCTCGGCTTGGCCTACATCATGCTTGAATACAGAGCAAGCGTTTGGATGTGGGCTGTCGGTGCCGTGATGCAGTTGCTCGGCATCGTATTGTATTACCAGAAAGGGTTGTATGCCGACTGCGGCATGGAGTTCTACTATCTCGCCATGACAGCTTACGGCGCGTGGCGTTGGCAAAAAAAGGAAACCAATGACTCACCATCGTCACAGGAAACCACTCCCTCCCTCACAGGGAAGGCGGGGGGTGGGTCTCCCATCACACACATTCCCCTTCGCCTCGCTGCCCTTTGGACCGTCATCTTCCTCGTGCTATGGGCGCTCATCTGGTATCTGCTCTCCCATTTCACTGATTCCACTGTCCCAGTGGCCGATGCCTTCACGACGGCACTCTCGCTCGTCGGCATCTGGGCATTAGCGCATAAGTACCTGGAACAATGGTTCATCTGGATAGCTGTAGACGTGGTCACCTGCTGGCTTTATTTCACAAAAGACATCCCCTTCAAAGCCTCATTGTACGGCCTCTACGTCGTCATTGCCGTGGCGGGTTACTGCAGTTGGCGGAGGAAGATGCGCCTCAGCGACACGGCAGGATAATTTCCTGACATCATTAAAATTTTCACCGTATCTGTTCTTTTTCATGGGATTTCTCCATGTCTATGTCGTTTTTTTTGTATTTTTGCAGCGTCAATCCCTGTAGATAACGATGCTTTACATGTGGAATAAGCGATTGTAACCATTATAAATAAAGCGACATGACTAAAAGAAATCTTTTTCTAGCTGCATTGCTGTGCATGGCAATGGCAGTAGTGAGTGCAGAGCCTGTGAAGATTCAGGCCGGCAAGACACTGATTAGCCTGGAGTTCTATTCACCGCAGACGGTGCACGTAGTGAAGGCACCCGTCGACCATGAGTATGATAAGCAGAGCCTGGTCGTGATAGCAAAGCCTGCTGATGTGGCCGTCAGCCGCAAGGGCAACACGGTGAGCAGCAACGCGCTCACGGTGAAGGTAGACCCACGGACAGGAGCGCTGACATTCTCTGCCAAGGGCAAGACGCTGCTGAGTGAAAAGGGCGCAGCCACCTTCGAGCCACGCACCACCGGACCTGATGCCGGCAAGTTCCGCGTAACGCAGACGTTCCAACTCGACAAGGACGAATCAATCTATGGTCTGGGCACCATCCAGAACGGCAAGATGAACCGCCGTGGCGAGCATAAGCTGATGGAGCAGTCGAACCTGGAGGACTTCCAGAATGTGCTGCAGAGCATCAAGGGATGGGGCCTCTTCTGGGATAACTATTCGCGCACGCAGTTCGATGACGATGCTGTGAAGGGCATGTCGTTCTCGTCAGAGGTCGGCGAGTGCGTTGACTACTATTTCATGTATGGCGGCTCGGCCGACGGCGTCATTGCACAGATGCGCTCCCTGAGTGGCGACGTGCCTATGTTCCCGCTTTGGACCTACGGTTTCTGGCAGTGCAAGGAGCGCTACAAGAGTGCTGCCGAAGTGCTCAGCGTGGTCGACAAGTACCGTGAGCTGCAGGTGCCCCTCGACGGCATCATACAGGACTGGCAGTACTGGGGCTCTAACTATCTGTGGAACGCCATGGACTTCCTGACCGAAGAATATGCCAACGGCGAGCGGATGATCAGTGACGTCCACAAGAAGAACGCTCACTTCATGATCAGCATCTGGGCCAGCTTCGGACCGAAGACAAAAGCTTATCGCCAACTTGACGAGAAGGGTCTGCTCTTCGACTTCGAGACATGGCCGCAGAGTGGCCTCACCTTCTGGCCGCCACGCATGGACTATCCCTCTGGCGTGCGCGTCTACGATGCCTTCTCGCCCGAAGCCCGCGACATCTACTGGCAAAATCTGAAAAACCTCTTTGACAAGGGAACCGATGCCTGGTGGATGGACTCCACCGACCCCGACTTCTTCAATCCCAAGGAGGCTAACTACGACCATAAGGCAGGCAAGGATGGCACATGGCGCTCGCTGCGCAACGCGTTCCCATTGGAGACCGTGCGCGGTGTGTATGAGGCACAGCGCAAGGAGTCAGAACAGAAACGTGTGTTCATCATGACACGCTCGGCCTTCGCCGGGCAGCAGCACTACGGCTCTGGCATGTGGAGCGGCGACGTGGCCTCATCATGGGATATGCTTCGCAAGCAGGTGCCTGCCGGACTGAGCTATTCGCTGACGGGCTGCCCGAATTTCAACACCGACATCGGCGGCTTCTTCTGTGGCTCATACAACACAAGGGGCGGTGGCTCAGCTCCCAAGAATCCGCAATTTCAGGAACTCTTCATCCGTTGGATGCAGTATGCATTGTTCTGCCCTGTCTTCCGCAGCCATGGTGCCGACGCTCCACGTGAAATATGGCAGTTTGGCAAAAAAGGTGAACCCGTGTATGACGCGATAGAGAAGCAGATACGTCTGCGCTACCGTTTGATACCTTATCTGTACAGCACCGCCTGGCAGGTTACCAGCAACAATGAGAGTTATCTGCGTCCTCTCTTCAGCGACTTTGCCGCTGACCGTAAAGTGTGGGACATGACCGACGAGTTCATGTTTGGCCGCAGCATTCTGGCCTTGCCTATTCTCGACCCGCAGTATACCCAAGAGCGGATTATCCGTGAGGATGCCATGACGGGCTGGAACCGCAGGGAAGTGAAAAGCGACGGTGAGAATACGGGACAAATAGCATGGAACGAGCAAAAGACGGCCACGAAGTATCTGCCGAAAGGCACCGATTGGTACGACTTCTGGACGGGCAAACGCATGAAGGGCGGCCAGACCGTAACTTTGCAGACACAGCTCGACCGCGTTCCTATGTTTGTGCGTGCCGGCAGCATCCTGCCCCTCGCACCCGAGATGCAGTACGTTGGCGAAAAGCCGTGGGACAACCTTGAAATGCGCGTATACCCTGGCACCGACGGCACCTTCACCCTCTACGAGGACGAGGGCGACAACTACAACTATGAGCGTGGCCAGTACGCCACCATCGCCTTCAGATGGAGCGACAAGGCCCGCACGCTGACCATTGCCGCCCGCAAAGGCCAATATCCCGGCATGCTTACGGCACGCAGGTTCACGGTGACGCTACCCGACGGCACATCCAAAACCGTTGACTATTCAGGCAGCGAAGTGACCATCAAGCTGTAATAGTGATTATTCGGCTTCGCCCCGTGGTGCGGCGAAGCCGCCTTCGACTATGGCCACACTGCTGAATTTTGGCGGCAGTTTCTCACCGACGAGCATATTGTCACAAGGGAATTTAATTATAGAGAATGTCCCCGGTAGTCTTTGGGCAGGCAGCCGAACATCTTGGCAAACTGCTTGGCAAAGAAACTGGGGGATGAAAAACCTGTATGCTCCGACACGAGGGCAATGCTCAGCGTGGAGGTTTCCAGCAGATGGGCGGCATGCTTGAGGCGTATGGTGGTGATAAATTCGCTAGGCGACTGCCCGGTGATGGCGTGTATCTTGCGGTAGAGGGTCATCCGGCTGGCGCACATATCATCGCTGAACTGGTTGACACCGTAGGCTTTGTCTGACAAATGGTTCTGCACGGCTTTTATGGCGCGTGCGAGGAATTCCTCGTCGAAGGGCGAATGAGTCAGCGGTGCTGCATCGCAGCTGTTGTCGTGCTGGAACTGTTGCTGTTGGCTCTGCCGTTGTTCCAGCAAGTGTTTGATGCGGTTTTGTAGCACGGCCATGCTGAAAGGCTTGGTGAGATAGCTGTCGGCTCCCATCTTGTAACCTTCGAGTCGCGATTCGTCGCCTGTCTTTGCCGTGAGGAGGATGACGGGCAGGTGGCTGGTGTTCTCGTCGGTCTTCACGCGTCGGCAGAGTTCCATGCCGTCCATGATAGGCATCATCACGTCGCTGACGATCAACATGATGTCGTCCTTCTGCTGCAACACGTCCCATGCCTGCTGTCCGTCGCCCGCCTGCAACACCTTGTAGCCGTCGTCGCTGAGCTGATTGGCAATGAGTGATCGCAGTTCGACATTGTCTTCTACGAGGAGTATCGATGTCAGCGTTTCGTCTCCTTTGTCGTGCGGACTGTCTGCCGCCACGGAGTCGTCCTGGGTGTGCTCCTTGTCAGTGGCGGGTTGTGGCTGCGGATGGATAGGAATGGTGAACCAGAAGTCGGCACCGTGTCCTTCCTGGCTGTTGACGCCAACCTTGCCGCCATGAAGCTGCACCGTCTCGCGGACGAGATTCAGGCCAATGCCGCTTCCGCCTTGCGACGACGCGTTGGCCGACTGATAGTAGCGGTCGAAGACATGCGGTATCTCACTCTCGGGAAGGCCTGTGCCTGTGTCGGCGACGTGTACAACGAGCTCGTTCAAGGACGTATCGGTGGTCAGACTCATCGTGACGTGCCCTCCTTCGGGGGTGAATTTCATGGCATTGCTCAGCAGGTTCCATAGCACGTGGCGTATCTTCTCGTGGTCGAAGGTGGCATAGAAGTTGGCGTCGTCGTGTACGAAGCGAAGGTCGATGTGCTTATGCTGTGCCAGCGACTGGAAGGAGTCCTGAGCCATAGCCATGAGAGCCTTCATGTCGCCGTTTCTTTTGTTGAGGTGTACATCGCCGAGCTCCATGCGTCGGAAATCGAGCATGTGGTCGATGAGCTGTTGCAGTTCCTGTGCATTGCGCTTGATGGTTTCCAGGCGTTCACGGTCGCGCTCGGGCAGGGTGTCGTTGGTCAGCATCTGTTCCACGGGCACGAGCATCAGCGTGAGCGGTGTGCGTAGTTCATGGCTGATATTAGTGAAGAAGCGGAATTTCATCTCCGACAGCTGTGCCTCCATCTGTCTCAGGCGACGGCGACGCACGGCGGTGGAATATTGCCGGGCCGCCAGCAGGGCAAGCGCCAGCAGGCACAGCACATAGACGGCTATTGCCCAGCCCGACTCCCACCAAGCCGGCAGACGATGGAGGACGAATATGTCGGCCGGTGCATCCCAGATGCCCTGCCCGTCGGTGGCCTTCACCTCGATAATATACCGCCCCTTGGCAGGTGAGCTCAGCATGATGGAGTTCGTGCCCGTCGGTAGCTCTGCCCAGGCTTCAGCGCGGTCGGCGCCCCCTAGCAGCCCCGTCTTGTGGAGGCGATAGGCAAACTGCACTTGTGGGGCGAGGTGGTGCTGGAGTGTCGTCAGGCGTATTTCTACCAGACGCGAGTGGCTGGGTATCTCGAGCGTCCGCTGACCCATTCCCATATAATGGCTCTCGCCATCGACGATGACCGTCGATACCAAGGGTTGTGCGGCCGTCGTCCCTGGGACGTCGAAGTCCTTAGGCAGGATCATGCAGTATTGTTCGGGTCCTACGGCACACACCGAGTCGCCGCACACCACCAGCGCATCGAAGTAATCCATGCTGATTCTCGGATGCCGGCATTCCAGAATGCGGTAGCTGTCGCTCTTCAGGTCCCATTCCCTAAGGCTGTGCCTTGTCACCGACCACACGTGTCCGTGAGCATCCTGCCGGATGGCGATGATGCGGTTGCCGCCGGCATTGCTCAGCGCCGGTGCCGGTTTCAGTGTATGGCTGTTGCGTGTCTCGCAGGCATATACACGTCCAATGGTAGTGCCTATCCACAGCACCTCCCTGTCGAGCAGCGCGAGGCACGAGCACGTCTCGCCATTCTTCAGCATCGGTTGTGCCTGACGCTTACATCGCAGCAGCATGCAGAGTCCCGCCTGCCTTCCCTGATAGTAGAGCGTGCCGTCGGCATCTGCCACGACGCGCAGCACCTCGTCGGTGCTGTCGGTGACTTGCTCCATGTTCCAGTCGGAGTCCTTCGCGCGTTTCAGACCATGGTTCGTTGCCACACAGATCCTGCCGTCAGCATCTTTGCAGGCATCGTTGATGCGTAAGCCGTTCAAGTGTCTCGCGGCCTCGGCCATGAGTGTCCTTTGGCTGTCGTCGAGAAGCGCGCTGTTGCCCATGACATGCCAGGGGCTGTCGTGCCGTACGATGCCTTCGTGCCCTCGAAGCAGCATGAAGTAGCGACTGCCGCCAACCCAGATGTTGTCGAGCCCATCGACCATGATGTTGCCTAAGTTGTATTGCGCCAGCGAACGTATCTGCGGCACGTCGCACTCTTGCAGGCGGCCGTCGCCGTCGATGCGATAGGCATGCATACCGTCCATGGCCGTAGCCCACAGGAGTCCTCCGTGAGGATCGACTTTGATGTCGAATATCTTGCCTCTATTGGCATGGCTGCCGTCCGCAGATGCCGCTGTTCCATCCTGAGCCACCGTGACCGTCGCGTCTGCGATGGCGGCATCAGGCTGGTAGCGGACAATGCCTTGTCCCCATAGACCGACCCAATAGCATTTATTCGCCACGTCCTCGACCATGGCTTGCGGATCGAGGCCCCTCTGCCATGGAGCCGGCACGAAATCACGTTGTTCCCTGTCGTAGAACAGGATGCCTGCTCCGCTCTGCAAAAGCCATAGCGTGTGGCGGCTATCCTCCATGAACGCATTGATGAACTTGGGCCCCAATCTGCGTTGGCTGATGTCTATTCTCTGCAGCAGCTGCTCGTCGGCGTCGAAGTGCAGGAGATGGTTGCCCGTCGAGAGCCACACCGTGCCGTCGTGCAGCGCGTAGATGGCTTCGATACGGACGCCTTGTGCCTCGGCGACAGCCGTGGAGTGAATCGAGTAGTCGTGCTTGTCGAGAACGTATGCGCCTTGCGACGTTCCTATCCATATATGCCCGTTGCCGTCCTCTGCCACATCGATGATGAAGTTGGATTTCATCAGTTGCGGATTCCGCTCGTTGGAGCAGAAGACATCGACCTGATAGCCATTGTCGCGGCAGAGATTCTCGTCGGTGGCGTACCACACGTAGCCTTCGCTGTCGCGCAGGAAGCGGTTCACTCCATTACACGCCATCACGTTCTTTGTCGGTAGGTCCTGACGTATCACGCCATCCGCCTGACCATACGTCGCCAGTGGCAAGGCGGTTAAAAAGAACTTAAAAAATCGTTTTATGCACGTCTTCATGTTGTACATGGGGCAAGGTGTTGCGTTATTTTGGTGCGAAAGTAGGCTATTTTATGCAAGAATCAAAGTAAAATGGTAACAAAAAACATGATTCATGTCCCATTTGCCGTGCCAAGCAGCCATTATGTTACGTCGTTACCATTCTTTGATACCAGAAATCGATAGGAGCCACCCCCAAGAACGTACCTTTGCAGCCAAAATATTAACGTCTTATGAAAAAGCTTGCATCATTCACATCCACCAAATCCTTACTGTTATGCCTTTGGACGCTTATGGCATCACCAACCCTTGCCCAGGGCGCTGCTCCAGATTGGGAGAATCCGAAGGTGGTGGGTATTAACAAGCTGCCCTATCACGCCACGTTGCAGCTGCCCTCCAAATGGAAGGAGTGTAAGGAAATCGTGTCGCTCGACGGCCGGTGGCGCTTCCATTGGAGCCGCAACCCAGAGGAGCGGCCCGTGGACTTCTACCGCACAGACTACGATGTCAGTCAATGGGACAGCATCACCGTGCCCGGATGCTGGCAGATGCAGAACTTCGGCAAGCCCATCTACACCAATTCAAAGTATCCTTTTCAGCGTAACGCGCCCAGCGTGACCGGCGAGCCGCCACAGGATTGGTATGCCTACGACCACCGCAACCCTGTGGGCTCTTACGTCACCTTTATAAATATTACGCGCGAGCAGCTGCCGCAGAACCTCATCCTCCACTTCGGCGGCGTCAAGTCGGCCTTCTACGTGTGGGTGAATGGTCAGCGCGTGGGCTACAGCCAGAACTCCATGTCGCCTGCCGAGTTCGACATCACAGGTTATGTTCGCGAAGGACAGAACCGCCTCGCTGTGGAGGTCTATCGATGGAGCGACGGCTCCTATCTCGAGGACATCGACATGTGGCGCTTCAGTGGCATCTTCCGACCCGTACAGCTCTGGGTGCGCCCGCTCACCCACATCAGCGACTACTATGTCACGGCTACGCCCAACGACGACTACAGCGCGGCCTCCGTCTGCGCCGACGTGGAGCTCTGCAACACAGGCCGCAAGCGGGCCAAGGACCTGACCGTAGCCTTCATCATCGACGGGCAGGAGGTAACAGGCCGCCTGCAAAGCCTCGCCGCCAAGGACACGACACACGTGCAGCTCCGTTGCCAGCTCCGGCAGCCACGCCTATGGTCGGCCGAGAAGCCTGACCTATATCCCTTCGCCGTGGAACTGCGCGACCGCAACGGACAGACCATCGAACACTTCGACTACCATCTCGGCGTCAAACGCATAAACATCGTTGGCGAGGTGTTTAAGATCAACGGCCGGAATGTCAAGTTCCGTGGTGTCAATCGCCACGACCACCACCCACGCATGGGGCGCTATGTCGATGATGCCACCTGCGAGCTCGACATCCGACTGATGAAACAGGCCAACATCAACTTCCTGCGCACCACCGTCTATCCCCACACCGCACTCATCTACGAGCTCTGCGACCGCTATGGACTCTACGTCATGGACGAAGCATGCAACGAGAGCCACGGCTATGGCATAGGCAACAAGGAGCTGGGCGACGACCCCTCGTGGCAAAAGGCACATGTGGATCGGGCCGCCTCGCTCGTGCTGCGTGACCGTAACCATCCCAGCATCGTCCTATGGAGTCTTGGCAACGAGGCCGGCGCAGGCATCAATGCCGAGTCCATGCGCGACACCATCGTACACCTCGACCACACACGCCCGCCCTTCTACGACAGCGACCGCCGTTGCTCCGCCATCTACGACGACAGCTACCTCTACCCCGACGAGATGAAGCGCGTCGCCGAACGCGTCACAGACCGTCCCTTCATGATGCGCGAGTACTGCCATGCCATGGGCAACTCCTTGGGGAACCTTCAGGAGTACTGGGATATCATCTATGCCGACTCCACCATCCTCGGCGCAGCCATCTGGGACTGGGCCGACCAGGGACTCGCCAAGCCCATCGACGGCTCGCCCCTGCACTACTCTGCAGACCTGCCCCTGCAGCCTGATGAGTTCTGGGCCTACGGCGGCGACTTCGGCGACAAGCCCAATGACGGCCGCTTCCTCATCAACGGCATCGTAGGTCCTGACCGCAAGCCACATCCCCACTATTACGAAGTTCAGCACGTCTATCAGCCCCTCCATTTCGAGCGCGGCGACGATGGTACAGTACACATCATCAACCGCGACTGCTTCACCGACATCAACGAATACGACATCACTTACGACACCCTGCACTACGGCAGCGAGACACTGCTCAACATCGCTGCCCGACTCCGCCGCGACATGCCGTGGGCCCGCAAAGGCTTTGCCGTAGCCCGCGAACAGTTTGTGCTCGAGCCATACGCCTTCCCTGCCAAGGCTGACATCACATCCACCACCATGTCCGAAACATCGGCTTCGTGCAACCTCATGAGCAAGCCCAAAGCCACGAAACGTCCGGACGCTGACGCCTACGCCAAAAACTTCACCGTCAGCGGCAATGCCCTCATGTCGTGGATCGTCGGAGGCCGCGAGCTCCTACTCGCACCCCTCGAACCCTATTTCTGGAAACCCGAGAACGACAACCAAAGTGCCGCCGGATTCGCACACCGTACAGCCGTATGGAAAGAGCCGAAGGACGTCAAAGTGACCTACACCATGCTCAACCACCAAAGCATACTCGTCGAGGTGGACTACCGTCCTTCGTCCCACGACCGCCCCGTCATACCTAAATTCGGTATGCGCATGCGACTGCCTGCCGACTTCACGCAGATTCGCTATTACGGCCGGGGACCGTGGGAAAACTATCCCGACCGCAAACGGTCAGCCTTCCTCAGCGAGTACGAGATGCCCCTCAGCGACTTCCAAACCGAGTATATACACCCACAGGACAATGGCAACCGCTGCGACGTACGATGGCTCACCCTCACTTCGCCAACCACAATCGTCCGCATCGACGGACTTCAGCCGCTCTGCATCAGCGCATGGGACTACGGCGACGAAGACCTCGGACCGCTCCATCCCCACGAAGTGCCGCGAGGCCGTTTCGTCAACGTCAACATCGACCTCAACGTCCACGGCGTAGGCGGCACAGATACCTGGGGAAAGCGCACGCTGCCTCAATACACCATCGACGGCAACAAGCCCCACCACTTCAGCTTCATACTCTCGGCAACCACCCGTTAATCCCGATGAAATCGGCGAAAATACAACATGGAGGGTGTGCGTCAGTGATATTGTTACGACGCTACCATTCATTGTTACACATCGGTTTTGCCAACTGCACGAAGCAGCGTACTTTTGCAGCCGAAACATCATTTTTGGAAAATGTTTAAGAAAATCTTTACACTCATCTTCGCAGTCTTAGCGGCATCTACTGGACACGCTCAAGACTCCAACTTACTCGCCGGGTGGGACGGAGGCGAAAGCACCGACCTGCCCACGACCTTCGGATGGACGTCAAGCAAGAGTTCCACATCGTGGGGCAAGCTCAATGCCACTTCCGGAGAGCGTTTCGTAACATCCTATTCCAGCTACACCTCCGAGGACGGCAGCACCTACAGCTACGACAGCACATCAGCGCTGAGCACGAAGCTCCTTTACCTCCACTTCTCGGCATCGCAGACCTACACCTACTCTTTCACGGGGCTGCAGCCTGGTCATGCCTATCGCTTCACCGGCCTCGTCGCGTGGCACAACAATGATGATACGAACAAAGGTAAATGTACCGTCAGCATACGCAGCGTGGACGATGCCGAGTACATGAGTGCCTACACCGAGGCGCAGACCAAGAAACGGCTCTACCCTGTACATTCTACTTTCATCGTGCCTGCCGACGAGACCGCGACCGAGTTTAAGATGGTCGTCGCCAACGGCAAGGCTACTTCTATGCTCGCCATCTCGGCAGTCGGACTTTACGATCTGGGCAAAGTACCGTTCCAGTCTTGGGATGACGACAGCGGACTCCAATTCGGTGGCGGAGCCAAAGAATCCGGTGTATATACCTATATCCGCGATCGCAAGGGAGACCTTAGTTTTAACGCACAGGCCTGCGACGTGCCAGGTTGGTATTACTCCACAGGTGCCAGCGACGGTACGGCAGCGGCCGTGACGGCATACGGCAGCGGCGTGTGGGTGGGCGGCAACAGCGATGCCTACACAGCGCCGGCATCGGGACCTGACGAACTGAGCAACGGCTATGCCCTGGGACTCGTTGCCGTCTGGGGCGGCAGTGTCGGATACGTCAAGCCCATGGAGATCCCTGCCGGCAACTACACCCTCACCTTCCACGTCTATAACAGTGCCGGCACAGGAGCCATCAGCCACAACAACTGCGGCTTCATTGAGCTTGACGGCACGGAACACATGGCATTGACGACGAAGTACAGCGTCGGCGCATGGACCGCGGAGACCGTGACGCTGTCTCTCGACAAGGCCACTCGGGGCTATCTGTCCGTAGGTTACAAGGCGGGTGATTATGGCTCGGGGTCCGCACCGCACCTCTTCGTTGACCGCATCGTTGTCGCCGAAAGGCAGGAGCCGCCCCTGATTGCCGATGCCATGACTGGGTACCTCTTTACTGAGGTTGAAGGTGAACGGCGCTTCCTGGCACGAGGCAAGGATGATAGTTACGGCACGCGCGCAGTGTTGGCCGATAGAGGGTTGCCCGTTATGATCTATGCCACCGATGACAACGACGAGACTTCCATCCGATGGCTTGACAGCCAGCTATTCCTCTTCGCCAATTCAGGCAACGAGGTTTACACCGACGCTTCATCCTCAAGAAAATGGAGCGTAGCAGTGGCTGGAGAACAGATGTACACCTTCAGCGCAGGTGATGACGCATATATTGGTCAGGACACACACCATTGGCTCGTTAGCTCATGTGCAGCTTCAGACGCCCTCGTCTGGCAGTTCATGACCAAAGCACAGTATGATGCCTATCTCTCTTCCAAGCTGGCGGCACAACGTGCCGAGATACTCACTGTCGCCGGTGTCACCGAAGAGCAGCTCGCAGCGGCCATCATCAAGGAACACATAGGCAGCAGCGCTACCGACACCAAGACAATCGCTCAGATCTACGACAAGACAGGCAGCAGGACGTGGAACCTGCAGACCAAGCCCGGCCTCTACGTTCTCAATATCAACGCCCTCATGCGCAGCGGTTCTACGGAGAATGTACGTCAGCAGCTCGGCTACGGCTTCGATGAACACATGTCAACCCTCACGGCCAACGGCACCACCTTGCGCATCAAGTCGCTCTGGGACGGACGCCAGACGGCCTCGATACCCAAGGGCAGTTCCACGAGCATCACCGTAGATGGCGAGAAGAGCTACGTGCCTACCAATCAGGATGCCGCAGGATATGTCTTCGACAACACTGCGGCCTATGCCAACAGCCTCTTGGCACTCGTCGGCGACGACGGCATCCTCGACATCACGCTCGAGAGTCCCTACAAGGTGTCTGAGGCATGGCTCTCCTACCGCGACCTCACTGTGAGTCGCGTTATCCTTAATTTTGCACAATACAAGGACTATGCCCTCGATGAAATCGCGGATTATGCTGCCCGCAACACCACCTCCGATGCCGCCTTTGCCGCCGCTCTTGCCACAGCGCGAGCTGCAGTTGAGTCGGCCGTGGATATCGAAACGGTTGACGCTGGCATGGTTGACGTGCGCAATGCCTACGCGGCATACTCCTATGCCATCTCCGACTGGAGCCACGTCAATCTCGGACAGGTTAATCTTGAGAACGATCAAGTGCGAGCCTTCCTCGCCGCCGCTGACTACCGCCAGCAGGGAGCCGCAAGCGTCATCGATGACTACGCCAACGGTATCGCGGATCAACCTGCCCCCGTCAACATTCCCATCCTGGAATCCTACGATCCACGAAGCAGCTTGACACTTTACGTAAGCAATACACCCGACTACAGCGGCACCGACGAGCACACGCGCACCCTCGAACTCGACCCTGCACTGACCCTCTGTCCGCTCTACAACACTACGCCTGGCATTACCTATTATTATAAGGTGTTGTCTGGCGATGATGAGGTCACGGCGGGCACGTTCACGGCCACTGGCGTCGTACGCATGATAGCTACACAGAAAGGCAGCAATGTTCGCGATTTGGGTGGGCGTATCACCATGGACGGACGGCGTGTGCGCTACGGACGGCTATTCCGTGGTGGCGAGATGCACGCCGGCACGCATACCACCATGACCACTGCCGACCTCGCCGAGATGGCACGTTTGGGTGTCGAGGCCGAGCTCGACCTGCGCAGTATCAACGACACCAACGGGTCGGCACCGTCCCGTTCAGCCATATCAGGCGCCGACTATAAGTTCATCGACCTCATCGAGAGCAGCGAGAAGATAATCACCAAAACCGGCAATCCCGAGAAGGTGCGCGACGGCATTCATTTCATTGCCGAATGCATGAAGGCCGACAAACCCGTTTATTTCCACTGCATCTGGGGCGCCGATCGCACCGGAGCTTTCGGCCTCTTCCTCGGCAGCATCCTGGGCTTCACGCTTGACGACCTCTGCAAGGACTTCGAGCTCACCAGTTTCTCCAAGGCCGGCAAACGCTATATCAATGGAACATCGACATACAAATATCCCATGATGGACAAAATCGTATATGCTCAGGAGCACTACGAAGGACGGACGCTGCAGGAGCGCATCGTCGCCCTGCTCAAAGATGTCGGTGTTACCGACGACGACATCATGGCCATACGCAGTTATATGCTCGAGGACGATGCCGAGGCGCTGGCCACTCGCTACGAGCAACAGAAGGCCTACTACCAGCAGGTCATCTCGCTGGCGGGTGCGCAGTGGAATACCACTGCTGCCGATGCCACCCATGACCTCACGGCACTTGCCGAGGCCTACGACCTGGCCATGAATGCCGTTGCCCATGAGGTGGACCTTACCTCCCTGCTCGTGAACCCCGACTTCAACAATGGTATCTCCGGATGGATTGACCGAGGTTCCGTTGCGTTCGATGCCGTGGACGGCAATCGTTGCCCCGACATCTACGAAGCCGCAGCCTCCGTTCGCCAGTCCCTCAACGACATGCCTTCTGGAACCTACACCCTCAAGTTGCAAGCCTTCCAACGCATCGGAGGCACCCCCGAGGAGGCATACTCGGCATATCTCGACGGACAGGGACAGACAACCTCCTACATCATGATCAACAACCACCGGCAAACGGTACACAACATCAACGAGGATGCACAGAACGAAGCCGTGCGCAGCAGCGACGCCAACCTCGCCCCCGGCACGTATGTGCCCGACAGCCATAAAGGAGCCATACAGTATTTCGACCCGCAACGCCGTCTCTACTGGAACACGCTCGACGCCACCCTCGGACAACCGCAATGCCTCACCATAGGACTCACACACACTGGCACCGGCACTCAGGAATGGACGGCCTTCGACAATGCCCGCCTCTACTACCGCGGTGCAGCCTGCACCGAGCAGCCGACGCTCACGCTCAACGATGCCGCCGACATCACCCTACCGCAAACAGACCAACTGATGATCATAGACCCGCAGAGCAACCGTACTCTTAAGGCCAACTGCTGGAACACCGTTTGCCTGCCTTTCAACATCAACGAGGCGATGGCCGCACAGGCTGGCATCACACACATATACTCCCTCACAGGCTTCGCGAACGGAGCACAGACAGCCCTCTTCATGCCCGTCAACGAGATGAAAGCCGGACGACCCTATCTCGTACGCGTCAACGACGATTGGAACGTCAGCCAGGCCGGAACCGTTGTCGTGCGCGCCAAACAGCCCGTCGCCATCGTGACCGACGCCGGCTCCATGCAAGGCTTCTACAACCCGCAGCGAGGCGTGAGCAACCTCTACTTTGTAACGGGCAACGATCAAGTGGGCAACAGCTTCGCATACGCTGAACAGCCGGTCAACCTGCGCGGATTGCGTGCCACCATATCCCTTGTCGACACGCCGGCAGGCGTCAAGAGCATGACCATCAACGAGGATTCCCTCACCAACATCGACGCGACGGACAAGAGATGCATCGACAGGACGAACGACGGCGAGTGGTACGACCTTGGCGGACGCAGAATAATAAAAGGCAAAATGAACAACGGCCTATATATCACAAAAGGTAAGAAGATGATCATTAAATAATATTGTCATGACTATGAAAAAAACATATTTGCCTCCTACTGCACATACGCTTCTCATAGCGCCATCAATGATAATTGCACTCTCGGGAAATGTAGGCAACGGCATGCCTGGCATAGGTTCCGGAGGCTCACCGTCAACAGATGATGAGGGATTCGTTGACGCCAACATCAAAGCGTATGGCACATTCTCGTTTGAATGGTAATCTAAACTCATAACAATAAAATCTATTCCTACAGTTTCCTACATCGATGAAAAAACTATTTCTTTCTTTATTCGCATGTGTTTTGACATCAGCCCTTGCGGCACAGGCCGACGTCACGGCTGATTATCTCAAGAACTATAGCTTCGACAACGGTTTCCATCACAAGGCTGGAACCACTACAGAAGTGAAGCAGGAAATCAAGACCATCACCGGATGGACTGCCGGCTTCACCGTCGATTACACCATCACGGGCATCTACGAATATGGTTTTGCAGGTAAGTTCAACGGCGGCGAAGTGCCGGCCCAGGGCTACGAAGGCAGCGTGGGCGGTGCGCTGGCGCTCTCGACTGGTTGGGGCGTGGAGATGACCTACAGCCAAAATGTCACCCTGCCCGCAGGTGCATACACCATCAACGCGCCCACCTACAACGCCAAGAGCGCTACCAAGGGCAAATCACTGCTGGCATGGATTCCGCAAAGTGGCGACGCCGTTGTCTCCGCGCTCAATGGCTACCCCTCGAAGACATGGACGCTGGATCAGATTACCTTCACGCTCACCGAAGAGACTCAAGGTAAGATACAGATTGGATATAAGGCAGCTGAGAACACCGGGTCGGGCAGCTCGGCCAACCTGCTCATCGACTACGTACAGATCCTCGTCAAGAGCATGGACGAGAGCAAGCTCGAGCTCGGCAAGACGCTCGCAACCGCCAACACACTGTACGGCGACGGCAACGGACGCGGGGCCAGCGACCTGAAAGCCGCTATCGACCGCGCTCAGACCGCCTACGACGGCAGCGACACACCGCTGGCCGAGGTGTTGGCGGCGGACGAAGCGCTGAAGGCGGCCATTGAAACATACGCTTGGTTGAACGCATCACCCAATGCTCCTGTGGACTGCACCGAACGCTATATCCAGAACCCGTCGTTCGAGATCGATGGTACTGCAGGATGGAGTGTGTTGGGCATGAGCATACAGACCAACAGCTATTTCACCAAGAAAGAAGGCACCAACTACATGGAAGCATGGACCAGCCGCGGCAGCAAGATCTCCGAGGCCAGCCTCTCGCAGGTGCTGAAAGGACTGCCCAAGGGTAACTATCGTTTGCAGGCTGGTGCGCTGCATATCCAGCAATCCGGACAAGGCAGCACAACCAACACTGGTTCGCCGCAGAAAGGTGCCTACCTCTATGCCGGATTCTCCAAGACGCTCATCACGGCCATGAAGACCTACGCCGTCACCTTCTCCATTGTCGATGAGCATGGAGAGGTGGAAATCGGCGTGACGACCGAGAATCCCACCGGCAACTACCTCTGCGTGGACGATTTCCATCTCCAATACATCGGTGAAATCGGCACATCGGACATCGCCAAAGAATTGCAGAGCCTACTGACACAGGCCGAAAGCTATTCCTCAAATGGCATGCAGCAACCGGCATCCGAAAGCCTCAGCCAAGCCATAGAGGCCGCACGTCAGGCACTGACAGGAACAGGCATTGACGACGGCGGCAACACCATCTACGACGAGGCAGCCCTGAACGCAGCCCACGAGGCACTGACAGCAGCCATTGCAACTGCCGAGGCTTCCGTGGCACGCTATACGGCACTGCAAGAGCGCATCACCTATGCCACCAAGGTGCTGAAATGGTGGAAGGATATGCCCCGTAAGGCCAACGCATGGAACCTCCTCGACGAAGCCAATGCTACGGCCAAGGAGCAGGTCGTGGACTACACGCTCACCGACGACCAGCTGAAGGCCGCCGTCAACACCCTGAACAACCGCATCAAAGCGGTCGATAAGAAAATCTATTGCAGCGGCAGCGCCTGCGGTTCAGACTCGAAGTTGCAGGACAACAATAACCAATGGAGCCACAAGCGCTCCTACCAGTCGAAGCACTGGGTGCTCTTCTGGGAGAAGGAATACGGCGACGAAGTGCCAAGTGCCGTACCGGGCATCTTGGATACGGCCGACAAGATTTTCGAGATGTATGCTGACAAACTCGGCTTCATCACCATCAACCAGGGCAAGTCCAAGAGCGACACCTACAAGATGATCATACGCCTCTTCTCCACCAGCGAATGGAAAGCCGAAGGCAGCGGCATCGACAACCAGATCGGTATGCTCTCGCTCTCGCGCTGGGCTTACACTTCGCGAGGCGGGCAGACCGTAGCCCACGAGATAGGGCACTGCTTCCAGTATCAGGTCCACTGCGACAACAACGACTGGAACGGATGGATGTACAACTGGCACGAATCCACACAGAACCCCTTCTGGGAGATGTGCGCCCAATGGATGGCCTATGTCTATTATCCCAGCAAATTGCTCAATGACAACGAATGGCTTTGGAACTCGCTCAACGGTATGCACCGCCATCCTCTGGCCGGCTACCTGCGCTATGAGAACTTCTTCATTCAGGACCTCTTCGTTCACAAGCACGGCTGGGATGCCGTGGGACGCCTTTGGAACGAATGCAAGGATCCGGAAGACCCCTTCGAGACGTATATGCGAACACGCATGACAGGCTCCACCGCCAAGAAAGTCAGCCAGCTCGGCGACGAGCTGTGGGAGTGGGGCGCACGAATGACCACCTTCGACCTCGACCCCATTCGCGACGTGGCTGGAGGCAAAGCCAGCTGGCGCAGCCAGACCGCCATGACCAAGGATAACGAAGGCTACTGGTGGCCCGAGAAGAAGAACTGCATAGAGAACTACGGCAACAACGCCATACGCATCAATGCACCCACCACGGCACGAACGCTCTATGTTGAGTTCGAGGGTAAGGCCGGTGCCGACGGCTACACGGCCTACAAGACCACAAGCGCAGGATGGCGCGTCGGCTTCGTGGCGTTCAAGAACGACGGCACACGTGTCTATGGCGATATGACCACAGCCACTTACAACGACCCCGACCACACCATCGCCTTCGAATGTCCTGCAGGCTGCTCCTACGTATGGCTCGTGGTCAGCGGGGCGCCAACCACCTACTGGTCGCGCAATCTTACGAATTGGGTGGAAAGTACGGCCGAGCAATGGCCCTATCGCGTCAAGTTCTACAAGACCAACTACTACGGCGAGTCCAACAACAACGGCTTGCCGACAGGCATCGTTGACATGGCTGACGAAGGCTCACAGCAGCCTACTGACGACGATGTCTATGACCTCAACGGCCGCATCGTCCGTCAAGGCACCACGTCACTCGAAGGTCTGCCTCGCGGCATCTACATCGTAGGCGGCAGGAAGGTGGTCAAATGATAATAACATAAATCTTCACTGTTCAAGTTTGTTAAGTTAATAAATAAATGTGTTTCATTTAGTTTTTAGTTAGTTAATTAGTGAATCTTGTTGAGGCCGGCTCCGGACATTGTCCGGGCTACCTCACAAGAAAAAAGACAACAAAAAACTCATCACTTGAAAGTTTAAATCTCAATAATCAATTTACAATAACCTATTATGAAAATCAAACATTTACTCACTATCGCAGCTTTTGCTGTATATGGGAATGCGTGGGCACAGACGGACGTGACAAGTACGTATTTCACAGATGCGTCTTTTGAATCGGCAACTGCTGCAACAGCAAACGTAGCAACAACCAAAGCTGGTAACTATGCAGAAGTGGAAAACTGGACTGTTATCGGAGGCAAAACAGACAATGCCAAAGACGCTTGGTCTTGTTCTGCCGTTTTCTCTTATGGCTCTGATTATACGTTGAACTCCGTCAATGCACCTACAGCTGGACCAAATGGAGAAACCGAAGGAAAAGCATTAGGTATCTCTATGGGTTGGGTCGGAATCGTAACATTTGAGCAAGAAGCCAAAGCTGCTTTACCTAAAGGCAAATATACTCTGACTTATTACACGTATAACAATAACTCGGGAGCCACCCGCACTAATCTGCAAGTCGGTTTTGTTGAAGCTGGAGGTGCTGAGCTTTTGGGGACTGTAACAGACATTGTCTATGGGTCTTGGATTAAGCAAACGGTATCTTTTGATATTGAATCTGAAACGCTTGGCCAATTCAAGATAATAGCAAAGTCGAATCAAAATGCTTCTTCCAATAAAGAAGCAAAGTTTTTCATTGATGGAATAAAGCTTGAGTATGCACAAGATGAACTAACAGCTGCAAAGATGGAGCTGCAGAGTGCCATTGATGCGGCACCTGTCGTGTATGAAGCAAATGTCGGAACAGGCGCTTTCCAGTACGATGTCACATCGGTCACATCGTATGGTGAGGCTCTTTCTGTAGCCCAAACAGCTCACGATGCAGATGATGCGACAGTAGAATCACTTTCTGCAGCAAAGACTGCGCTTGAAAATGCTATTGCTGCCTATAACGCCCTAACGATTAATGAACCTGCACAAGGTCAGTTATTTGCCATCGTCCTGACCTATGAAGGTTATACATACGACAAGAAGGCTATGACTCTCAAACCCAATGCAGCAAGCAGCCAAGGTAATTACCGACTTTATTATCAAGAAGAATTCAATGTGAACCTCGCGCAGGCTTTCACATTCACTAAAGTGGAAGGTAATAAATATCAATTGAGCATAATTGGCACTGATGGTACTACATTGTATTTGACGGATTCCCAAACAGGCTATGGTGGTGATGGCTTAGGTATTCGAGTCACAACAGATAAGACAAAAGCAGCAGCCTTCACTATTATCCCGACTTCAACAGAAGGTGTGTACAATATTTATAATAATGTAGCAAAGAACTACATCGGTTCTCAAGATCAGGGCGTCTATACAGTCAACTCTCATATCAACTTTAAGATTGTCGAGACAACTAAGCCCTCTATCACCATCAATACCTTCGCTGCTGGTTGGGGCACAGTCATATTGCCCTTCTCTGTGACTTCTCTGCCCGAAGGCGTGAAGGCTTACACTTGTGCAGATGTTGACGGCGCTACGTTAAACCTCACGCCGGTCGACGCCCTCGAAGCCAATAAACCTTACATCATCGAAGGCGAATGGAATGAAACGCTGACGGGCGATGCTCAGGGTACAAAACTCACTTATACCGAAGGCCTGCTCACCGGCACCTACGCTCGTATCTACGCTCCCAACGGCAGCTATATCCTTCAAAACAACGATAGCAAAGTGGGCTTCTACCTCTGTGATGAAGAAGACAAGTATGTCGTTGCCAAGAACCGTTGCTACCTAACTCCTGATCAGTCCAATGTCAAGGCCTTCTTCTTCGGTGAGCAGGAAGATGCCATCAATAATATCCGTCACAACGTAGAGAGTATCAACAATATCTACGACCTCACTGGACGACAGGTGAACAAGGCCACCAAGGGGATTTACATCGTAAACGGCAAGAAGGTCCTGATTAAGTGAGCGCAATGAAAATAATTATCAAATTGCCGAACGCGAAAAATGTATTTAATGGTTAGGTAAGTGAACTTTTAACGCAAAAACACTATGAAGATGAAAAAAACATATATAACTCCCACCATAGAGCAGACCTCCATCGTGGCAGAGCAAATCATAGCTTTAAGCACATTAGGCAAAGCCTCGCATAATACAGGCTCCGACCTCGATTCCGACGACGACGGTGATGCCCTTGTCAAGGAACAGTCTCCCTACAACGTCTGGGACGACATCTGGGAATAACGCATGATGCGGACATCTATAGGACTGTCGGCCGAAACCTATAGGACTGTCGGCCGAAAGCTATAGGGCTCCATTGCCTAAGGCAAAAAAAGCGTAAAAGTTAGCCTCGTCATTCTTTCGTTTCATTATTTTGTATATCTTTGCACGCAGAAACCCCTAAAAGCCAAGATTATTATGAGAAGAAAAGGATTCGTAGCGGCGGTGATGGCGGTGGCCTTCACGCTGACGGCTCAGGCACAAACAAAAGGTGATGTCGCCATCGAACGTGGCCCGTTTGAGGCTAATTGGGAGAGTCTGAAGGCTTGGGAGTGCCCCGAGTGGTTCCGCGATGTCAAGTTCGGCATCTGGGCGCACTGGGGACCACAGTGCCAGGCCGAGAGCGGCGACTGGTATGGCCGCGGCATGTACGACGAAGGCGGCTGGCAGAACAAATTCCATGTGGAGCACTACGGCTCGCCCGCCGACTTCGGCATGAAGGATTTGTGCAACGCCTGGAAGGCTGAGAAGTGGAATCCGGATGCGCTGGTGAAATTGTATAAGAGCGTCGGCGCGCAGTTCTTCTTCACATTAGGTCAGCACCACGACAACTTCGACCTTTGGGACTCGCCCTATCAGGAATGGAACTCGGTGCGCATAGGTCCGAAGCGCGACATCGTAGGCGAGTGGGCTAAGGCCTGCAAGAAATACAAGCTGCCATTAGGCGTCAGCATACACGGCGCCCATGCCTGGACTTGGTTCGAATTGGCACAGAAGTTCGACGGCAACCTGACACGGGAAGACGGCTACAAGCCTAACCCCGACGGCACCGAGAAATGGTGGAAAGGACTCGACCCGCAGGAGCTCTACGCCCAGCAGCACGAGCCCAGCCGAGGTTGGGAGAAAGCTGGTAGCATACACGGGCAGTGGGACTGGAAGAACGGAGCCTCACAGCCCTCGGAGGCGTACAAACGTAAACTGCAGAACCGCGTGCTGCAGTTGGTCAACGACTACGATCCGCAAATCCTCTACTTCGACGACACGGTGCTGCCCTTCTATGGCTGCGACGACCAGGTGGGGCAGAACATCCTCGCCCATTTCTACAACCATAGCGCCAACCGTCACCACGGTCGTCAGCAGGTGGTGGCGACGGGTAAGATCCTTAACGACGAGCAGAAGCAGCTGATGCTATGGGACGTGGAACGAGGCATACCCGACCGCGCACAGGCGCTGCCCTGGCAGACCTGCACGTGCATCGGCTCGTGGCACTACGACCGCGGCATCTATAACAGAGGAGATTACAAGTCGGCTGGCCGTGTGGTGCGTATGCTCGTAGACGTGGCGAGTAAGAACGGTTGCCTGTTGTTGAGCGTTCCCCTCCGCGGCGACGGATCTCTGGACGAGAAGGAGATGGCCATACTCAACGACCTGAAGGCGTGGATGGACGTCAACAAAGAGAGTATTATAGGTACACGCCCGTGGACCACATTCGGCGAAGGGCCGTTGGCAGAGAAGGCCAATCCGCTCAACGCACAGGGCTTCAACGAGAATATCAACTATACATCCAAGGACATCCGCTTCAATGCCAAGGGCAAGACGGTCTACGCCACCATAATGCAGTGGCCCGAAGAGCGCACCGTGACCATCAAGAGCTTCGCCACCGGCGCCCCAGGGATGAAAGGTGGTAAAGTGCGTAGTGTCAAACTTTTAGGATATGGCAAGGTGCCTTATAATGTAGATGCCGACGGACTGCATATCACACTTCCCGAAACACATCCCGGCGGCGACATCGCACCCGTGCTGGCGGTGAGGGTGAAGTGAAGGCCCCCTATAATCCCCCGTTGGGGGATGAAGAATGAAGAATGAAAAATGAAAAGTGAAGAGTGAAAAATGAAAAGTGAAAGAGTGAAAGAGTGAAAAGTGAAAGTTACTTAGAAACTTGATAGAGATTAACGATAGAGGAGTGAAAAGTAAAGCCTTTTTACTTTTTTAAGATAGTTAAAGGCTTTACTTTAAGAGAAAAAGTGTAAATTTGCCCCGCAAAAAGCAAGTAATCGCAACGAACTAACTATTTCATCATTTATTAACTAAACAATTTCTGTATGAGAAAACGCTACTTCTTATCTCTTCTTTTAGGGATGATGGCGCTGGGCGCAGCAGCCCAGACTCAGTTCACAGTTCTCGAGGATATGACCTCGAAGATTGCGAATGCCAACTTCAAGACAGGCACACCCGTGGCCAACACAGTCCGCACATACGACTATGACATGGAAGATGACGGTGCTGCCAACGGTGGTGTAGGTCTTTATGGCCAGCAGCCTGTTGAAGGCTGGACGGCAGCCAACCTGACCACTAACATTAAGGTTATGCAGACCGCGCAGGATCCCGCTCGCGAGGACGGCACCAATAGTCGTGCCGGCGGTATATTCGCCTACACTACGGATCAGGTTATTGGTCTGGGCGGTAATTTCTTCCCCAACGTCGATGGCGGCGACACTCAAGGTCTAGGTATTGTGGCCGTTTGGACTGCCAACATCGAGTATTCACAGCACATCAGTCTGCCCGCAGGTGACTATCTGCTCATTGCCAAGCAGTGCAATGTTGCCGGCGATGGTAACGTAAGCAGAAACAATTTCGGTTTCAAGGTCGACGATGAGACCTACTTCCGCTCTAAGACGCTCTCCTTCCCCGTCACTGGAGTGCTTGAGGGCGAGGGTAAGGATATCTGGGTAGAGGACACTGTGGTGTTCCGCCTCGAATCAGCCGTTGAGGGCGACATCATCCTCGGCTACGCCTCCACCAACAACGGTTCAGGATTAATGCCTCACCTCTTCATTGACAACGTGAGACTGCTGAAGGTAGATCCTTCGGGCATCGACCATCAGCAGGTGGCTGAAGCCAAGGCTGAACTGAAAGCCCTTATCGACGAAGGCAAGCGCCTCGGTGCTGACACAGCAGCTTCAGAAGCCGTGTACAACAACGCCAACGCTACACTGGCACAGGTACAGGCTGCCATCGAGAAGCAGAAAGCACTCAATGATGATGCTATCACCGACCTCTCGGAGTTCTTCATCATGAACCCCCACTTCTCAATGGACGACCCCATCGAGGATGGTATCTGCACCTACGAGTACGACATGGAGCCGAATGGCGTTACCCACTTCGGCATGCAGCCCGTGAAGAGTTGGGTGGCCTCAAATCCTTCGGATAACGTGACGCAAGGTAATGAGGATATGCGCGGTCGCGCTTGCGGCGTGCTTGAGACTGGTACTACGGCTTGGATCGGCGGCAAACAATTCACACCTCCTGCCACGCTGAGCGACGGCTCAACAGGTAAGCTTCTCGGCTTCGTGACCTGCTGGAGCAAGACCACACAGTACACACAACACGTGACGTTGCCTGCCGGCAGCTACACATTGTCTATCTCTTACTACAACGCAGGCGGTGCCAACGAAGTGGCTAAGAACCTCATCGGCTTCATCGCCGACGACGGCACGGAATACCTGGGCAGCACGAAGACCTTCCCCGTAGGACAATGGGGTAAGGAGGTCATCAACTTCACACTTGACGCAGAGACTGACGGACGTTTCTCACTCGGCTACACAGCCACTAATGTAGGTTCGGGCAATATGCCTCACTTCTTCCTCGACGGTATCTCGCTCTTCTACGAAGGTGAGTTGCAGTTCGACCCGTCGCTCTTCGCCCTGAAGGCTACCGTGACGGATGCCGAAAACTACGAGGCAGAGAAATTCAATGCCGACCTCGCTGCCGACTTCGAGGATGCTATCACCGAAGCACGCACACTCATCAGCCAGCAAAGCGATGACGTGGAGGCCAACAAGGCTGCTCAGGAGAAGATAACTGCCATGATTCAGGAAGTTCAAGCCAGCATCGCTGCTTACAAGCGTCTGGAGGACTTCTACAACAAGGACCTCAACAACGCACAGCAGAAGTACACCAACCTGCCCGAGCTTCACGATCAACTCGTGAACTTAGACGACGAGGTGAGCGAGGCTCTCAACGACTGCACATGGGACAACGCAAAGATTGACGAGGTGATTGCATCATTGAAGACCTCCGTTAAGGCTGCCGTACAGGCTGCTTGGGACGAGGCTCTGGCTGCAGGCGAGCCTCTCGACGAAGACCTCGACATCAGTCCGCTCTTCGACACCCTCGGCGTGACCTACAGCACCGCTACCGCACAAGGCAGCAACGTGCCTGACAAGCAGTGGAACTATGGTTCTGCAAGCAACTTCAAGACACAGTTCGGCACGGCTGAAGTCTGGAGTCAGTCTCCCTTCACCGTGAGCCAGACGCTGGCCGACATGCCCGCAGGTACCTATACCATCTCTGTCAAGGCATTCTACCGCACCTCCGACAACGAGACGAACTACAGCAACTACGACCCGTCGAACGAGCTGGCCTTCGTATTCGCAGGCCACAACCGCAAGGCTCTGACCAACGTAGTAGAAATAGGTACTACTGAAGAAGGAGTACCAGGCTTCACCGACGCTGGCGGCATCTACGTGCCCAACAGCCAGGAAGCAGCCCACAACGTCTTCGAGGACGACGCTTACACCGAGGCATTGCTCGTATCGACCAAGACAGCTCTGGCTGAGCAGGGCGACCTCACCTTCGGTATCACTGCCGACGAGATGGAGAGCAACAGCTGGGTAGTGTGGTACACCTTCGAGATTGCATACAACGCTCTTGACGCCAACGTGCTGAGCGACGAGCTGCAGGCTCTCATTGACGAGGCCGAGGAAGCTAACTCCTCATACGAAGCCGGACGTGTGCTGGCTACCGGCGAGGCCCTCGAAGCTGCTATCGGCGAAGGTCAGGCAGCTATAGATAACGTAAATATCGACGAGATGCAGAACGCCATCACACAGCTCAAGGCCGCTTTGGCTGAGAAGGATCGTTCGTACGAACTCATCAATAAGTTCGATGAACTGGTTGTAGCTTACGGCGAGTTGTACAACAACTTGGACTTCACATCTTCAGACACTGAACTCATCCGCATCATAGAGGACAAGGCCGAGGACGACTTCGAGAGCAACGAAGAGATTGAGCAGCTCATTGAGCGCCTGCCCGCAGCTTACTTCAACTATGTTGTAGGTCGCGACGATCTCGCAGATGCCACTGAGGAAGAGCCTATCGACCTCACCGACATCCTGATGAACCCCGACTTCTCGGCCGGCAACTCAAGCTACTGGACAATCAAGGCCGACGAAGGTTCAGCTGATGGCAAGATCGGTCAGAACCAAGGTTACCAAGGCGCCTCCTACGAGAATGGTGATGTCGTCATCAGCCAGTTCATCGAAGCTTGGCGCAGGAGCACTGCAGAAGATGAGGAGCTCGTAACCCTCGACAACGGTACCATCAGCCAGACGCTGCTCGGCGTGCTGCCGAAGGGCTACTATCGCCTCGAGATGGACGGTTATGCCACCAACCAAGCAGGTGTTCCTGAAGAGGGCATCACAGGTGTTAGCCTCTATTCAGAAGTAGCAGGCGGCATCATGACCACACCTATCGGCATCAGCGAGGCCAGCGGCAAGCCTGAGCACTTCACCCTAGACTTCTACTCCGATGGCGTAAGCGTAGCTACTGTAGGTCTGCTCGTCAAGGACACCAACGCCTCTTGGGTAGCAGCCGACAACTTCAAGCTCGGCTTCATCGGCACTCAGCAGCCCGTGGGCGTAAGCTCTATCGAGGCTCAGACTGAGCAAGCTGCAACAGTCTACACCATCAGCGGTACTCGCGTCTCCAACCTCCGCAAGGGCATTAATATTGTCCTGAGCAACGGTAAGGCACAGAAGGTGCTGGTGAAATAATCAAAGCTAATTAACGCTACAACAAAGGCGGCCACACGAGTTGGTGTGGCCGCCTTTTTAGAAATACAAGCCGAATAAAACAACCTAACGTTTATGCACACAATGAGAGACTTTATATCACAACAAACAGGGTGGATGAAAATGCTTATCGCCGCCTTGTTGCTCGTGGCTTCGGCATCAGCGTCTGCCACTGTGCCGCCCCTGGTCTATGAAGAAGAGAACTTAGGTGCTCCGTTCCCAAAACCCGCCATGCCACCTGCTGGTCAGTTGCCTGTGATACGCGAGCTGCCCGACCCGTTGCTTGGCGTAAACGATTTCAGGGATTGGGAACGTAAGCGCAACGAGATTTCAGCACAAATCCAGCACTACGGAATAGGCGAGAAGCCCAGCATGAGAAAAGGCGACGTCACGGCCCGCATGGACGGCGACACACTTATTGTAGTGGTGACGGTAAACGGTGAATCGCTGACCTTGCGCTCTACCATTCATTATCCTACGACAGGCCAGCCTCCGTATGCCCTTATGATAGGCACCAGCATGCTCTCGCTGCCCCGCCAGCTCTTCGCCGACCGTCCCATTGCCACGATGACTTTCCACGAGAAACAGGTCAACGACTATTCGCAGTGGGGACCGCGCCACGACCGCGGCGAGCACGCTTTCGACCGCCTTTATCCACACCTGCAGGCTAATGGCGCCTATAGCGAATGGGCGTGGGGACTGAGTCGCCTCATCGACGGCTTACAGTTGTTAGGCCCTGCCGTTACGAAGATCGACACCAAGCATATCGGCGTCACCGGCTGCTCTTACGCCGGCAAGATGGCCCTCTATTGCGGTGCCTTCGACGAACGCATAGCCCTGACGATAGCACAGGAGCCAGGCGGCGGCGGTGCTGCTGCATGGCGTGCCACTTATGGTAAGGATAGCGTGGAGACACTCGAGCGTACAGATTACCATTGGTTCCTGGAGCAACAACTTAAGGACTTCTCTGGCGACAACGTCTACCGCATGCCCTACGACCAACATGAGCTGTGCGCCATGGTCTGCCCTAGAGCTTTGTTGCTGCTGGGCAATCCCGACTACAAATGGCTTGCCGACTTCGCTATGCTTGCCTCTGCCGAAGCCGCCGTCAAGGTGTGGGAACGTTTCGGTATCGCCGACCGCATGGGTTGGAGTATCGTAGGCGGCCACGGCCACTGCCAGTTGCCCGAACAGCAATGGCCCGAAGTCCAAGCCTTCATAGACCGGTTCCTGCTTGGGCGCAAGGCAAACACCGCGGGGGTAAGGATTAATTAGTTAAGAAATTGAGAAGTTAAGAAAATAAGAAAATAAGAAAACAAGAAGTTAGGAAATTAACGAGTTGAGAAATTAACGAATTAAGAAGCTAAGGAGCCTTAGTAGTTATTGCTCGCTGAGCAGTAAAGATGGTTTTTCCCACCGATGGGAAAAGGTCTTCCCACTGGTGGGAAACGCCTTTCCCATCGGTGGGAAAACCTTTTTCGTCTGCAAAAAACTGCGTTTACGTGCGGAGAATAAGCCACTCCTCACCTTTTCTTCTTGCTCTTTTCCTGCGGCACCTCTTTTATCTCCGTCTGTGTTTTCTTGACCTCAGCGCGTATCGTAGTGTCGCGATGCACAGCGGCTTTCAACGTGTCTAAGTGCACGGCAATCTGTGTTCGCGACAGACGATGGCGGGCAAGATAAATGCTATCTTCCTGCCAATACGGGGCGAGGTCGTCCTCATCGTCGGAGAAGCCGAGGTTGAGCACAGGCTTCTCGCGTTGCGGAGCAAGGATGAAAGGCACATGGCCAGGCGTGAACGGCGTTATTTCAACCGGGCGCCAACCATAGTGAATAATATCCAGTTGTCGTGCTGCTGCACGTGAGAGGTCGATGACAAACTTGCGCGAGTAAGGACCGCGGTCGGTGACGCGCACCACAACTTCCTTGCCGTTGGTGATGTTGCGCACTCTCAGCCACGTGCCCAACGGGTAATAAAGATGTGCGCAGGTCATGCTGTCGCGATGGTACTTCTGTCCGTTGCTCATCGTGCGACCGTGGAAGTAGTCGGCGTAGTACGAAGCATTGCCTTTCTGGGGTTGCAATCGCTGTGCGAAAACGAATGTTGAAAAGGCGACAAGAAGAGTTAATATTACGACTAAAGATTTGACTTTCATAGGCTAATTATGAGGTTTCAGGGGCGCAAGGTAGTGATTTTGACACTACTGACCAAGAATTTTCACGTTTTTATGCTTTTGATTGGACTAAAATGCTTACCTTTGCGCGCAAAATTTATAAAAAAGAACTCTCATGGACAATCAAAACATTGAGGAAGTACGCGAGCAGGAAGACATGCTATCGCTACGTGATATTCTCGACATATTCACTTCACATTGGAAGTGGTTTGTGCTTTCAATCATCGTCTGCCTCGTGCTCGGACGCCTGTATCTGGCACGCCAGCCGCGCATCTACAAGCGTTCGGCTGTGATGCTCGTCAAGGACGACGGCACCTCCGGCAGCCGCAGTCGCGGCGGCACGGATGCCCTGATGCAGCTCAACGGCGTCATGACCGGCTCAAGCGTGAAGAATGAGGTCTACATCATTCAGAGCCATCAGATTATGAAGGAAGTGGTGCGCCAGTTGCACCTCGACGTCACCTATGGCTACAAGCAGCGCCTGCGTCATATTAATCTTTACGACGTGAAGCCTTTCACGGCACAGTTCGACAGCGTAGAGACCAAGTTCCCCTTCCGCTTCCGTGCCAAGGTTAGCGGCAACAATGTTCACATCTACGATGTTGTGACACATAATGGCGAGGAGAGCTACGACAAATATGCTCCTATGGGCAAGAAAGTGATGACGCCGTTCGGTGCCGTCACCTTCGTGGCTGACGAGCGCTACGTGAAACAATTCGACGGTGAGGAGCTTACCATCTCGCGCCGGCCTATCGAAGCGGCAGCCGTGGCTTACGGCGGCAGCCTCAGCGCATCGGAGATCGACAAGGAGAGCACCCTGGTGGGCATTACCTTTGTGGACCACAACATAGCACGTGCCACCGACATCCTGAATGCCGTGCTGGATGCTTACAAGCGCAATATCATTATCGACAAGAACCTCATTGCCGAGAGCACTGCTCAGTTCATCGACGAGCGCATACAAATCATTGCCAAAGACCTTAGTCGCGTGGAAGGCGAACTGGCATCCTACAAACAAGCCAACCGCCTCACCAGCCTCAAGGACGACGCCAACGCGTTCCTGCAGCAGAGTGCAGCAGCACGTCAGCGCAGTATCCAGCTCGAATCGCAGGTGGGTGTAGTGCAGTTCCTGCTCGAAGATCTTAAGAACAACGCTGCAGGCTTCCGACTCATTCCTACCCTCGGTGGACTCACCGATGCCGGCATCCAGAGCCAGATCATGAAGTACAACGACATGATGCTGGAGCGCAACCGCCTTGTAGAGAGTGCAGGTGAAGCCAGCACCAAGGTGCAACAGCTCGAGGCCGCCCTCAACCAGATGCGTTCGGCTATCATCGCCTCAACAGGAGCTTACCTCAGCTCGCTCAACGTGCAGCTCGGCCGTGCCAAGCAGGAGGAAGCCGGACTGAGCTACAACCTGTCGGCTGTACCACAGAAGGAGAAGGATATTATCGATATCTCGCGTCAGCAGAACATCAAAGAGACACTTTACACCTATCTGCTGAACAAACGTGAGGAAACAGCCCTTCAACTTGCCATCACCGAAGCAAATATCCGCGTTATCGAAACGCCCTTCGGCTCCAACGCTCCCATCTCTCCACGCTCGAAAGTCATACTGCTCGTGGCATTGCTAATCGGCATTCTGCTGCCCTTCGCATTCTTCTATATCCGCGACCTGCTGAATATGACCGTTCGCGGACGGAAGGACATCGAGCAGTTCACTTCAATTCCCATCGTGGGCGAAGTGCCTCACAACAAGGAGAGCGGCGACGACTCCGAGATTGTCGTGGGCGACCAGAAGACCGACCCCATCAATGAGGCCTTCCGCGTCACGCGCTTTAACCTCGGCTTTATCAACAAAGACGCCAAGGTGCTTATGTTCACCTCCACGGTAGCCGGCGAGGGTAAGACGTTCATCTCGCGTAACTTCGCCGTCACACTGGCACTCTCGGGCAAGAAAGTTATTCTTATCGATGCCGATATTCGCAAACGCACTCAGTCGCGCCTCTCCGGAAACCGCCACAGCCACGGACTCACGTCATACCTGCAGGGCGGCGTAACCGATTTGGACCAGCTCATAGTGCATGACAATGATCAAAACGGAGTTGACCTGCTGCCTGCCGGTGCCACACCTCCTAACCCCTCTGAGCTGCTCCTGAGCGAACGCCTCGAACAACTGATTGAGGAGCTTAAACTACGTTACGACTATATTGTCATCGACAGCGTGCCGGCTCAGGCTGTGGCCGATGCAGGCATAGTGAACCGCGTTGCCGACACCACTATCTATGTGGTCCGCGAGGGCAAGGTAGACCGTCGGTTCCTGCCTGAGCTCGAGAGAATGTACAGGGAGAAGAAATTCAAGCACCTGAGCATACTTCTCAACGACGCTCACATCAACAAGAAGCAGTACGGCTACGGCTACGGCAACTACAGCTACGGCTATGGCTATGGCTACGGCGAAGCAAAGAAAAAGAAAAAGTCGTAGAAGATAGCCCAGCCGAACAAATCACAGATTCTCCCCCGACAACTGACCTTAACTTATGAAACCTTTTGCCTTTATCCTCGCGTTGTGCGCCGCTACGGTGACTAACGCATCTGAGAATATAGTATCTGCTCCGCCGCAAAGCGCCCTCGAAGACTTTGCATATGAGCTTAATCCTGCTGCACCAAGCGGTCAGGAATGGCAATCTCCCCAGGCATTGGCGCTGAACAAAGAACAGCCCCGTGCCTGGGGCTTTCATTTCCCCGACGAGGAGGCCGCCCGCGGTGTGCTGCCCGAACGCGGCGCCTATTGGCAGAACCTCAACGGCACGTGGAAGTTCCATTGGTGCCGCACACCCGAGGAGCGCGCCAAGGGTTTTGAGGCACCAGCCTACAACGTCAGCGCCTGGGATGACATTGAGGTGCCGGGCTGCTGGAACGTTCAGGGAATCCAGAAGGACGGTTCGCTCAGATACGGCGTGCCTATCTACGTTAACCAGAAGGTCATCTTCGAGCATCAGGTGGCAGTTGACGACTGGCGCGGCGGCGTAATGCGTAAGCCCCGCAACCCACAGTGGACGGTCAACGAATACCCCAACGAGGTAGGCAGTTATCGCCGCACCTTCACCGTGCCTGCCGACTGGAAGAATCGCGTGGTCTATATCAATTTCGACGGCGTGGACAGCTTCTTCTATCTGTGGATCAACGGTCATTACGTAGGTTTCTCGAAGAACTCGCGCAACACGGCGTCGTTCAATATCACACCTTATTTGAACAAGAAAGGCGAGAACATCGTGGCCGTGGAAGTATACCGCAACAGCGATGGCAGTTTCCTCGAGGCGCAGGATATGTTCCGCCTGCCCGGCATTATCCGCAGCACTTATCTGACGAGTGTGCCGGAAGTGGAGTTGAGCGACCTTATAGTCCGTACCACAGAGCTTAGCGGCGACTGCAATATGGGAGAAGTTGATGCAACCATTCTCGTAGAAACAGAAATCCGCAACCACGGCAAGAAAGCCAAGGCGCTGCCCAAAGGACTCTCGGTTGAATACAAGACTTATCCTTTAGAGCTGTATACCGACAAACTGGCTCCGGCGGCTCTGAACTTAGACGCCACGCCAGCCGTAGGGACTCCTGCAGCTCAAGCCACCCAAGCATTACAGACCGACACCTCGCTACAGGCCGTCGACGGCAGCACCATAACACACTCCTCGGCAACGCTCGGCTACCATGGCGCTCAGACGTGGAGCGCAGAAACGCCTTACCGCTACGTCCTTACTGCCACACTGAAGGATGGCAAAGGCCGTGTGCTCGATGCCCGCAGCACTTATTTCGGCATCCGCGCAGTAGAGATTCGCGACACGAAGGCCCAGGACGATGAGTTCGGGTTGGCAGGTCGCTATTTCTACGTCAACAATATGCCCGTGAAGTTGAAAGGCGTTAATCGTCATGAGACGAACCCTTGGCGAGGTCATGCCATCACTGCCGAACAAATGGAGCAGGAAATCTTCTTGATGAAACGCGGCAACATCAATCATGTGCGCAACTCCCACTATGCCAACCACCCTCTTTGGTACTATCTCTGCGACAAGTATGGCATCTATCTCGAAGACGAAGCAAACATCGAGAGCCACGAATACTATTATGGTGATGCATCACTATCCCACCCTGTTGAGTGGCGCGCTGCTCACATCGCACGTAATATAGAAATGGTACGCGCGCACGTGAACGCTCCGAGCATCGTCATCTGGAGTCTTGGCAACGAAGCAGGCCCCGGCGACAACTTCAAGGCCGCTTATGCAGCTATCAAGGAGTTCGACACATCGCGACCAGTCCAGTACGAGCGCAACAACAACATCGTGGATATGGGCTCAAACCAATATCCGAGTGTAGGTTGGGTGCAGTTCGCTGCCAAGGGCGGCAAGGGTCCCAAGTATCCTTTCCATATCTCGGAGTATGCCCACTCAATGGGCAATGCCGGCGGCAACCTGATTGATATCTGGCAGGCTATCGAGAGCTCTAACTTCATCTGCGGCGGTGCCATCTGGGACTGGGTGGACCAGGCGATTGCTGTACCGGCACAGCAAAATGAAGAATTACGCCCTTGGCGTGGAATGAAGAATGAAGAATCAGGCATCCAGCGTAACTCTTATTTATCATTCGGAGGCGAAGCCGACATTCATAATTCTTCATTCTATTATGGCGGCGACTTCGGTGATTTGCCCAACGACGGCATGTTCTGCATGAACGGCGTCATGCTGCCCGACTTCACGCCCAAGCCCGAGTATTTCGACGTGAAGCACGTCTACCAGAATGTCGGCGTAGAGCTCGACAGCATCTGGCAGATGGGCAAGCGCCACATGGTGCGCATCCGCGTGACCAACAAGAACTACTTCACGCCTCTCGACTACGTTGACATCAGCACCGTCATCATCCGCGACGGCTTCGACGTAGGGCGCAGCACCATTCCGCGCAACAATCAGCACGGCATGAGGCCCATCTTACCACGCCAAAGCGAACACATCGTTCTGCCTCTCATATTTGAAGACGAGAATATCGATGCCCATTGCTATGACCTGCGTGTGGAGTTCCTCCTCAGCGAAAATATGCCGTGGGCCAAGAAAGGCTATGTGCAGATGAGCGAGCAACTACACCTCTGGGGTGCAGGCGATGTGAAGCCCATCTTTGAGCCCTCGAAGACTCAGCCCGCCCTCAGCGTCAGCCAGAGCGAGGCTGAACAGAGAACCGTTATCCGTCCGAAGTCTGTTGATGATTCCACGAAACCCTTCCTCGTCACTTTTGACGATGCTCGTGGCACAATCCACTACTACGGTCTTGGCGGTGAAGCCTGCGACGATGCAGATATGGTCGACCTCATTGAGCCCGGTTGCGGTCCCGTCATCGACGCCCTGCGCGCACCTGTCGACAACGACAACTGGTTCTACCAGTCGTGGTATCAGAACGGCCTGCACAACCTGCAGCACAAGGTGCTCAGCCGCAATGTATATACCCGCAAGGACGGAGCAGTAGTCTTGAACTATATGGTGGAAAGCCGTGGCACGAAAGGTCAGATTCGCGGCGGCAGCAGCGGTCGCTACACTATCGACGACAAAGGGGAGCCTGCCGACTTCGCCTTCACAAGCAACATCGTGTGGACCGTCTATCCCGACGGCACGATTGAAAACGAAAGCGCCATCACGGGGTCCAACCCGAAAGCCGTACTGCCACGCCTTGGCTTCCTCTTCCAACTGCCCACGCGCTTCGAGGGCGAAGGCAGCAAACTGAGTTACTTCGGCTGCGGCCCCCAGAACAACTATGCCGACCGCATGAGCGGTATGTTCTCACACGTCTACGAGAGCACCGTGCGCGAGCAGTTCGTACCCTTCCCCAAGCCGCAGGATATGGGCAACCGCGAGGGCGTGCACTGGCTCGCACTGACCGACAACACGGGCTGCGGCCTCGTATTCGGAGCACTGACAGGCTTCATGTCGACCAGCGTCATGCCTTGGAGCGACCTGCAGCTCACCTATGCCCCGCACCCGAAAGAGCTGCCCAAGAGCGACCACGTATATCTGCACCTCGACACTAAGGTCACCGGCCTTGGCGGCACCAGCTGCGGACAAGCGCCGCCCCTTGAAGCCGACCGCGTCTATGCCGATGCTCACACCTTCGGCTTCTTCATCCGTCCCACCGACACTTCCGACACGCATAAGATTAGCGATGCCAACTTCCCCGTTATGCATGCCGGCGACCTGCCATTAGCCATCACACGTGATGCCAAGGGCGAGGTGACCATCGTCTACAACGAGTTCAATGGCGAAGATGTACGCTACGAGATAACAGGAAATACAGGAAAGCCAAAGAATACCGAGAAGTCAGGCAAAATCAGTAAGGCCGACCTGCCCTATGCCGGCGAGGCCATCGACATGAGGGCTGGCGGCACTATCACCGTATGGCACGCTGAAACTCCTAAAGTACGCATCAGTCGCACGTTCGACCGCGTGGAGTTTGTGCCCGTCACCGTAGTGGCAGCCAGCAGCGAAGAGCCGGGCGAGAATGCCAGCCTACTCGTCGACGGCAAGACAGAAACCATCTGGCATACCGCCTACGGTGTCACCGTGACGCAATATCCGCACACCGTGGACTTTGACTGCGGTGAGGTGCAGACCATCAAGGGCTTCACCTACCTGCCACGTCAGGACGGCGGTGCCAACGGCAATATCAAGGGTTACCGCGTACAACTGTCCAACGACTGCAAGACCTGGTCGGCACCTGTTGCCGAAGGCGAGTTCCAACGGTCGTCCAACCTCCAGCGCGTGATGCTGCAGACGCCGCAGCGCGCCCGCTACCTACGCTTCACCGCCCTCTCTTCGCACAACGGCCTCGACTTCGCCTCCGGCGCTGAGTTCACCGTTCTCGCCGAGTAACTTACTTTCGCAAGCTCAAAGAAGCAGCCCTTAACTTACAAAATAAAACCGCCGGGTGCTGATTGGCACTCGGCGGTTGTTATGCAAGTAAGGTGCATTCAGGCACACTCAGCATCATTTCTTTCCTTTCTTATTGTAGTAATCGAGACCGCGCTGCACGTTTTCAATAACAGCCTCTGAGGTAATGGTGGCACCCGTGACGACGTCTATCTGCTGAGTAGCAGCTTTCTTCACGGTGAGGCCGTTCCACTTGTTAATGAGGTCGCGCTTGATGAGCGCCCAGTACTTGGGAGTCTCAATATTCTTCAAAGGCTCGATTTTCTCAATCTTGTCTTTCTTGATGTAAATCTTCAAGGGCACGGGACCGGCATAGCCTTCTACATCGTCGGCCAGCGTAGTGGTGTTGATCACTGTGGCGCCGTTCTCTTTGGTGATTACATTGTCGGCCTTAGCCTGTGCGGCGGCTGACAGAGAGATAGTGAGTAATAACGAAGAAATGAAAGATACTAACTTTGTTTGCTTGTTCATTGTAGTAATGTTTTTTTGTCTGTTACCTTTGACTGCCCGAAAGTAAAAGGGTTTAAATCACTTTCTGCGTTTGCGGGTAAGCTCCACGATGCGGCTCATCTGATTGGGTATGCGAATCTGCTGAGGACATTTGCTGAGGCATTGTCCGCAATCGATACACGTGGTGGCGCGTTTCTCGGCGGGGATAGCTTCGCGGTAAGCCTTGATGAAAGCTTCCTGACGCTCGGCATATTCGGCAGCCGTAGGTTCAGGCAGCGGCAGCATCTTCTCGGTTACGGCCTTGTTGTAGAAGGCGAAGTTGCTGGGTATGTCCACGCCATAGGGGCACGGCATGCAATATCCGCAGGTGGTGCAACCGATGGTGGGGAAGCCTGCCATCTGGTCGGCAATGCGGGCGAGCAGCTCGTTCTCGGCATCGGTGCAAGGCTGCAGCGGCGAGAAAGTGCGTATGTTCTCCTCAACGTGCTCCATGCGATTCATGCCGCTGAGGGTAGTGAGGATATTGGAGTGCGAGCCTACCCAACGGAAGCCCCATGTGGCAGGACTGTCGTCGGGGCGCACAGCCTGCAGTTGCTGACGTATCTCATCGGCTACATTGGCAAGGGCACCGCCGCGTATGGGTTCCATGACCACTACCTGAATGCCCAGCTTCTCGAGGCGGCCATACAGGTATTCGGCATCGGCATCACCACCGCGTCGGCCGCGACGGCCTGCATGACGCCAGTCGAGATAGTTCATCTGTATCTGCACGAAATCCCAGTGGTATTGCTCGTTGCGGTCCAGGAGCCAGTCGAAGGCACTCACGTCGCCGTGGTAGCTGAAACCGAGGTGACGGATACGCCCTGCCTCGCGCTCCTTGAGCAGGAAGTCGAGCAGGCCGTTTTCTATGAAGCGCTTCTGCAGGTTCTCCACTCCGCCTCCACCGATGCTGTGGAGAAGATAGTAGTCGATATAGTCCACGCGCAACTGGCGGAACGAGTTCTCGTACATCTCCTTGGCCTTGTCGAAATCCCAGAGCTGCGGGTTCTGGTTCGACATCTTGGTGGCCACATAGTATTTGTCGCGCGGGTAGCGGCTGAGGGTGGCGCCCGTGACGCCTTCGTTGCGGCCGCCGCCATACATCGGCGCCGTGTCGAAGTAGTTCACGCCGTGGGCGATAGCATAATCCACGAGGCGGTCCACCTCTTCCTGCTCGCGCGGCAGGCGCATCATGCCGAAGCCCAGCAGCGAGATATTCTCGCCCGAGCCGTTCTGCTTGCGATACGTCATCTTGATGTCGCCGGCAGGAACGGGCATAGCACTCTTCTCACCGGCAAGAGCCTTCAGCGGTCCCATCGCCATCAGCGAAAATGCCGAAGCTGAGCCGAGTCCCAAGCGTTGCAGGAACTCTCTGCGATTAATGTCGGTTTTCTTGTTCATAGTGGTATGCGTTTTTTTTCTTATTTCTTCAAGAGATACTTAATCACCAGATAACCGCCGAACACCTGAAGCAGCATGCCCGGGATGCCGATACGGAAGTCCTGGAAGCCTACGGCCAGCGAGCCTGCCATAGCCGACTCGATGAGCGAGCCCACGACCTGATAGAGCAGCACCACGGCCATGAGCAGGAGGATGCTCACGTCCTTGGAGCGATTGGCTACGTAAGCGGCACTGAGGGCCAGCACCACCGACTTCATCAGTATGCTGGGCACCACTTCGGGAGCAGGCATACCAAACAAAGCCGAATTCACCACGGGCGAAAGCACCGCCGTGAGCAGGCCCACCTGCCAACCATACTTATATGCTGCTACGAGCGTGAAGAAGTAGATAGGCAGGAACATGAAACCGCCGTTGGGAACGAGGTGACATAGCTGTGGCAACAGAATATTGCCCATTACGAACAATGCCGCGAAGATGAATGTGCGGCTCTCGCGATAAGTCAGCGAGTAGAGGTTTACTGTTGATGCTTGCATAATTTTGTTGTTTTTATGATTTGACGTTTATTTCATTCTTTGTTTCATCTCAAAGTGCTGTCGAAGCATCTGTTCTGCCTCAGCAGCCGTAAGTGCAGGACCCACTATCTGCTCCAACGGGCAGCGGTCGTCGCCCTCGGGAATCACGATGCCATCCACCAACTCACCGAAGGCGTAGAACACATCTGCCGCCTCGAGCAGGGGCAGTGCCTTGCGGCTCAAAACCTCGGCGTATGCTTCCACCACTCCGCCCTGCACCATCAGCGCTGCCGCCGCCTTGCCTATCACCTTGTCGGCAACCCTTGCGCCGCGCAGCCTCTCGGGCTCGTTGTCGAGTAGCCAGATGAGGTCACGCACGCCCTTCTTGTCGTAGGTCGTCACCTCACCTGCCGCCGTTTCCACTACGAGCGAACAGCCTTGGTCGTGGAGTATGTTTATGAGTTGAGAGTTCACTGGTTTAGAGTTTGACTTTCGCAAGCTCTGCTTGCTAGACATTCGTCTTTAACTTCTTTAACTCCTTTAACTCCTTAAATTGACCTGAGTCTCAGAAGTTCACGCTCACCCCGCTCATGACGGTAGCCTTGGGCATGGGGAATCCCTCGTTGATCTCGTATTTCTGAGCCAGCAGGTTCTCGCCGCGTGCCCATAGCTTCACCTGCGGCAGAAAGCTATATGAGGCACCTATGCTGAGCAGCGTGAAGTGCTCCTTTGCATCGTTGGCGATGTTTGTGCACAGGCCGCTCACGTGCTGGAGACCTGCATTCAGTGCGAAGCCGCACACGCGATATTGCACCCCGAGGTAGCCCTTGTATTCCGGAGCTGCCAGGATAGGCTTTTGAGTGTGCAGGTAACTGTGGTTGGTATTCACGCTCCAATGGCTGTTCACCTTGAATGCCGCTTCCAGCTCGGCACCGTAGTGCTCGGTCGCGCCGGTGTTGTAGTTGGCATTGCGGCCCAGTGCCTCCACCATCATCGTGCCGATGAGGTTGTCGGCCTTCATGTAGAAGAGGTTCACGCCATACGTGAAACGCCCCTCAGCCAGGCGCTGCTTCCACGCCACTTCGTAGTTCCACATACGTTCAGGCTCCAGCTCTGGGTTAGCCATGCCATAGAGGTACATCTCCTTGAGGTTAGGCACACGGAATCCCTTACCTGCCGTCAGCTTCAGCTCGCCGTTACTGCAGGGTCGGAACACGAACCCGCCTTGCGGCACCCATTCGCCGCCCGCTTCGGAGTGGTGGTCGTAGCGCACGCCTGCCTCCACTGTCCACCACGGCAGGATATCCTGGCGCATGTCAACATACCCTGCCACCTCGGTCAGGTCCTTGTCCAGAGGATAGTGCATGTTCTGCTCCATCTTACGGTTCAGACGCTCATTCGTCACGATGTCGGCATTCCACGCCTCGCCGTGAATATTCTGGTAGTCGAAGCCCACCGTGGTCCAGTTGCCGCGCCATAGGCCGAAGCCCTGGTGAGCGCTCACGCCCGTCAGGGCATCCTTCGATCGGAACAGGTAGTCGCGTGCTGCCGCCGTAGCAGCATGACCGTCGTTTATCTTATGTCGCCCGAAATTATGATACACGCTCACTGCGCCGCTCGTGTTGCCGTAGCGGTTCTCCACTGCCACTTCCGCCACCCCGCGGTTTATCCACTGCCGCGCATCCAGTAGTGGTGCGCTCACAGGTCCGGGGTTCGAGGCAGCAAAATGCGTCAGGTTCAGCGCGCCCCACGCACGCCAGTGTGGCGAAAGGTCGTAGCCCACCTTGGCCACGCCGCCGTATTGGTAGAAACCCATGTTCGGGCGATGGTTATCGCTACGCTGGTAGTTCAGCGCCACATCGCTGAAGAACCTACCCTGCCGCACGCTGTTTGCCACTTCGGCCTGCAGGCTGTTGTACGAGCCTGCGCCCACGTTGAGCGATGTGTTCACCGCGTCCTCAGCACCCCCGAAGGCATCTGCCAGACCGTGCTTGGTGATGATGTTCACCACTCCGCCCATGGCATTCGAGCCATAGAGCAGCGAGGCAGGTCCGCGCACCACCTCTATACGTTCGGCGAGCATCGTATGGTAGGCATCGGCTATGGGGTGACCGAAGATGCCCTGGTACTGCGGATGTCCGTCCACCAGCACCATCACCTGACCTGTGCCGCCGCTCAGGCCGCGCACGCTGATAGCTCCTGCTGCGCCGCCACTCACGCCGTAGCCCATCACGCCGCGCTGAGTCACGAACAGGCTGGGCACCGCCTCCGTCAGAGTTGGCAACACGCTGATGCGCTGCATCTGCGTCAGCTGTTCCTTGCCTACCTGCGTTATGGTGGCTGCTAGCACGCGCTCCGATACGGGCGCGCGCGTGCCCGTGACAACGACTTCGTGCAGCGAAAGCGTATCGGCCTCCTCTGCACATACAACAGCGCTCGTGGCGATAGCCGCGAACATCACCATCAGTCTTATATTCATATCAAATTCTTAATCCAGATTAATAATATAAGTATAATCGTGTCTTATTTTGTGCTTGTGCTTTGTTATGACACACGAAATCTTTATGGGTTTAATAGATATTAAAAAAATTTTAAGGTCGCGGGCGGCAACCCCTACCTTACCTTCCGAAGAAATGTTAAAATAAAGCTATAATGAAAAAAATTCATGAAATAATTTGGTTTATATTATAAACTAATTTACCTTTGCAGCGCAAACCGGTAATGCAACGCCGAATCTGCCCTTACTGCAGGAGGAAAGAGGAGGCGAGAGAGTCGTTAAAATGAACTATTTACCAATGGGCAATGAACATTTGTCCCTAAAAACAAACAAAAACAATGGAAGAAAACATGAATATGACTGCAGAGCGCAGTCTGGAAATCATTACCGAGCAGATTGCACAGAGCCGTAAGGCTGTTTCGAAGAGTACGGGACAGTCGCTTTATGTAGCAGGTTTCTGCACAATGGCTATGGCAATGGCGGTTGCGATTGTCAATATCATTGCGATGAACAATGGATTTACACCCATCGGTCATTTGCTATGGTTCCTGTTGCCAGTCATCATCTGGCTAGCTATGCGCAGTATTAATAAGAAACAAGCGCACGCACCTGTAAACCTCGTCAGCTCGTTGGTGGGTAAGACTTGGTGGACATTTGCCGCTCTGGTGCTTGGATTCTTTATCTTGGCCAGTTTATGGAACGTACTTATTATTAGATGGTTATCCTCTGATCCCACGGTAATTGTTTCGCAGCAAGTGGCTATAACGCCTGTCATCATCCTGCTGATGGGCATGTCCATAAGCATCACAGGACACATTTTGAAGAGCAAATGGCTTGTATGGTTCGGCATCATCGGCTCCCTGGTTGTTGCAGTCGGTGACTACTCGGGCATCATGGGTGCAATCTTGGCTCGAATCTCTTCCATACATACTGTCGGCATTTGGCATAACGTCAGCCCCTGCCTGTCGGTTTTCCTCTTTGCCCTCATCGGTCTGATGCTCCCAGGCCTGATGCTTAAACATCAGAAGTGATTATGTTTCAGCCATTAGACCCATTACTGCATTCCGAGTTGCGACTGGCTATCATGTCGCTGCTCATCAGCGCCGACGAAGCCGAGTTCCCGTATATCAAGGAGCAAACGGGAGCCACGGCAGGCAACTTGAGTGTGCAAGTGGAGAAACTATCAGCTGCAGGGTATATCGAGGTAGAGAAGACCTTCAAGGGCAAGCGCCCTTGCACTATCTGCCGCATAACACCCAAGGGGCAAGAGGCTTTCGAGGCTTATGTTCAGGCTCTGCGGAGCTACTTGCAGCCGAAAGGTTAAGTCCTGACTCGTTACATTTTTGAAATATAAGACAGTTATGAACTCAAAACATCTATTATGCTCTTTGGCGCTGATGAGCGCTTTGGCAGCCACGGCGGCATACGCCGACGAGGTGGAGAAACCTTTTTGGACGCTTAACGACGAGGGCGGCATAACATGGCGCTACGACGGACGTGCCCACACTGACCACATAGAGATGGCAGGTCAGCAGATGGCGGTGGTGCTGCACTACGGCATCACCGGCGAGGGTCGTTTCACCTGCGAGCGCCATCTGGTGTTTCCTATGCTGCGCACCATACCCAACGACACTCACGGCAGCTTCATCCGCTATGTCGGTTGGGAACCTTTAGAGAGCGTGCTCATCGGACAAAGCCGACTCGTGGATCGCAGCGAGCAGGTGGAAAGTGTGTCGCTGAAGGGACTGCTGACGGTGCAGAGCCAATGGGGCACAATAGGTGTGCGGCGCACGCTTAGTACGTCGGTCACGCTGCCCGCGCTGGTGGAGCAGTATGAACTGACGAATCTGGGCGACAGAGCTGTGGCAGTGAGCATTGAGCCTACGGAGCATCGCATGACGAGTGATGCCGCACAAGGCGTAGACGGCGCTTATGTGGTTGAGGAACGGCTCTATGGCACTGGCTCCTACACGCTGGCACCGCAGCAGAGCCTCACGTTCACGGCGGTACTAAGCGCCCGTAGGCAGAACGAGCAGCCGCTGACCTGCGATGCGGCGGCAGAGATAGCTGCGCGGCGCCAGCGCGTTGACGAGTGGCAGCGCAACCTGGTGCTTGCCACACCTGACAGCGTGCTGAATAGGATGTTTGCCTTTGCCAAGATACGGGCATGCGAGAGTATCTTCCAAACCAAGAACGGCCCGATGCACGGTCCGGGCGGCGAGCGCTACTACGCCGCCATCTGGGCCAACGACCAAGCAGAATATGCCAACCCCTTCTTCCCCTTCATCGGCGACGAGTATGCCAATGCCTCTGCCATGAACTCGTGGCGTATGTTCGCCCAGTGGATGAACGACGAGTGGAAGCCCATACCCAGCAGCATCATAGCCGAAGGCACCAGCTACTGGAACGGCGCCGGCGACCGCGGTGATGCTGCCATGATAGCCTACGGAGCCTCGCGCTATGCCCTGGCACGCGGCAACCGCGACGAGGCTGCGCGTCTGTGGCCGCTGATAGAGTGGACACTGGAGTATTGCCGCAGGCAGCTGAACGATGCGGGTGTGGTGCGCTCGGACCGCGATGAGTTGGAAGGCCGTTTCCCATCGGGCAACGCTAACCTGTGTACCTCGTCGCTATACTACGACGCCCTGCTCTCAGCCGCCTATCTGGCACGCGACCTCAAGCGACCTGCTGCCGTGGCACGTGGCTATGAGCAGCAGGCCCGTGAGCTGCGCGGCGCCATAGACCGCTATTTCCACGCCGAGGTGGAGGGCTTTGACACCTATCGCTACTACGAGGGCAACACGGTGCTGCGGTCGTGGATATGCATTCCACTGACGATGAACATCTTCGACCGCGCAAAGGGCACTATCGACGCCCTGTATTCACCGCGCCTGTGGACCAAGGACGGCATGCTGACACAAGCGGGCAGCGAGACTTTCTGGGACCGCTCCACCCTCTATGCCCTGCGCGGCGCCCTCATGGCAGGCGACACCGAGCGCACCCTCGGGTTCCTGCAGTATTACTCCCGCACGCGCCTGCTGGGCAGCCATGTGCCGTATGCCATTGAGGCATGGCCCGAGGGCAACCAGCGACACCTGTCAGCCGAGAGCGCCCTCTACGCCCGCATCATCACCGAAGGCCTCTTCGGCATTCGTCCCACAGGCCTGCACCGCTTCACCGTGTCGCCGCGTCTGCCACAGGCATGGCCCGAGATGAGCCTGCACCACGTGCGCATCTGCGGCAGCGACTTCGACCTCCGCGTGTATCGCGACAAGCGGCAGCGCGTACAAGTGCAACTCATCAAGAACGGCCGAGTCATCGACCACGGACAAGGCGAAGTGGAGTTTAGAACAACGGAAATACACGGGAACAACGGAAGTACACGGAAATAACGGAAAAAACACGGAAAGACACGGAAAAGGACGGATATTTATGTTTGTAAGGATTTGATAGATTTGGACTGATTTGAATGATTTCTCGCCGCAGGCGACTACAATCACCGCGTAGCGGCCAAGTCAAGGGAGTGCCACTCCGTGGCAGAAATCCCACAAATCTTTTCAAATCATACAAATATGATTTAATCTAACATGCCCTGCGTCCTCACGTGAAAGCGTCAATAGCCATGCCTTCGCGTCCTCTCCTCATCTCCAGAGCTCTTCGCCCTCAATAATCACAGAGACGAAAAAGGCGGCTGTCCTCACGGATGGCCGCCTGCGTTGTTTCATCGGTTGCAAGATGAAGCAAGTTAACAAGTATTTTGCAGAGTAAGTATGGTGATGTCTATTGGTTGGCAGCGAGCAGATCGGGAGCTATGGTCCTATAGGGGTAGACTGCCGTGAACGAGTCGGTGAGCTCGTAGTGGGCCGTGTTATCGTTGCGTGCGAAGGAGGTGACGTAAGCCACCGAGGAATCCGGGGCGAAGATGTAAACGGTCTTGGCCGTTGGCTCGCTGAAGCGGTGGTGCCGACGGTCGTAGCGTGCAAGCTCTACGGTGTAACCAGCCACATTGAAGGTGTAGGTCCAGCGAAGGGCGGGCTGCCATTCGTCGCCGTTCCAAGCGTAGGCGGTGCGTGCTGTCACGCGTCCCTGGGCATCGTGCTCATAGCGGTGCTGGAGCGCAGGTTTGTTGTTCTGGGCATTGGCGGTGAGGCTCGTACACATCAGTACGGCTGCTGCGATGATAGTGGAGAGTTTCATAGTTGTAATCGTTGTTTAAGTGTGTTGATGTTAGGGTTTAGCTTGTAATTAAGACCTGCGCAGGAATGGTTTATTACAGCTGTTTTCTACTTCTTTGACGTAAGCCGATGCAAAATAGTTGCAGGCAAACGTAACTTTTTTTATCCTTTAGACGAAGAAGGAGCATGATTTACTACAGAGAAAGTACAAAAAAAAGAAGCTGTGCCATTCATTTTGTGACACAGCCTCTGGATAGGTAGAAAGAGTTCGTGGGGTATTACTCCACTGCCGCCTGTTCCCCTCGTTCCCTCTGCTCTTTCTTCGTGAGTTTGTACTCTATGACGAAGGCGATGAGCAGTCCGATGCCCATACCTGCACCGACGGTCAGCCAAAAATACATATCTTCTGAGCTGACACCTAAGAAGCCGTTGCAGGCTGCTCCGAGTCCGGCACCGAGGAGTACACAGCCCCCACGAAGGGTGCCGAACTTGTTGCTCTTCTTTTCCTGCTGTTCGATGAGCAGTTTGGCGGTCTCAGGTTCTGTGCCGTGCTCGATGAGCGAGAGGCGCAGTTGGGTTTCGCTCTGTTTGTTCTTAATGGAGGTGATGAACACCATCACGATGGCAACGATGGGAATGGAGAGTGAGAGGATGATGGCGAAAAGGCCTTCGAGTTCTACTTGGTGAAACATGATTGTTGAAGTGGGTTTTATTGGGTTAATATTTTTTGTTTGGTTAAGAGCGCCTTACATACTTAAGACCGCAAGGCCTGGGTTTTATTACACCTCGTCGGGCGAAAAAGTGGCGAGGGCACGGTGGGTGCAGAAGAGCAGCGCGAGCGTGGGCCACAGCATAACCCAAATGGTCATGTAAGTCCAGCCGTGCTCATGAATATAATGGTACGCACACGCGAAGAAGACGAGCAGCGCCAGCGGCAGTCCGAAGCTGAAGGCCAGGATGCGCGCCCAGCGGCGCAGGCGGGCTCGGCGCACGCGCTGCCGCACGTCGGCGATGATCATGTGGTCGAGGTCTGCGATGAGTTCGCGGCGATCTACGGTCTCGCGGATGAGGTCGTCGAGAGGGTCGGGAGCGAAAGCTTCGTTGAGGGTGTCAGTAGGTTTGTTCATGAGTCATGAGTTTTTTGAGTCGTTCACGTATCCTGTGCAGTTTCACGAGTACATTGCTTTGCGAGAGTCCTGTCTGGCGGGCGATGTCGGCGGTGCGTTGCTGCTCGTAGTAGTGGAGGCGCAGCAGTTGTTGGTCGGCCTCAGGCAGCGAGGCGATGGCGGCTTCCATTTGTTGCAGGCGGGCTTCGTGCTCTTCAGAGTAGGTGGACTCGGTGGCGGAATCGCCGAGCGATGCCTTCGGAATGTCGTCGAGCGAGGTGGTACGCCGACGCCGTTCCTTGTCGAGGTGCTTGAGGGCTGTATGTGCTGCTATGGCCACGAGCCAGGGTCCCAGCTCCGTGCCGCGCCAGGTGTCGAGGTTCTCGTAGGCGCGGACAAACGTCTGTTGCGTCACCTCGGCTGCCCCCTCCTCGCTGTGCGTCACGCCCAACGCCTTCGAGAAGACCATTGCCGAATAGCGATGGACGATTTCTGCAAAGGCCTTGTGGCTGCCGCGCTGCGTGACTTGGTATGTGAGTTCTCGGTCGGTCATCGTATATAAGACCTCAATACCTTATAATTATTACACACGTCGGCAAAAAAAGTTTTCGCATGGTGATTAATGCTCACTCATGAAGATAGCGTGGAGCTTGCGAAGGTAGGCGTCGGCGTATTGGCGCATGCCGAGGTCGTTGGGGTGTATGCCCTCGACCATGGATTCCTGAGTGAAGGCGAGTTCGGCGTGCGAGAGGTAGTAGAGACCGGCTACGCCGTCGGCAACAAGACGGTCGTAGGCTCGGCGCTGCTCGGCATTGGAATGTGTGTACCAATCCACGGACTGCTGCGAGCTGCTGCCATTGGCATAGTTGTGCTCCACGAGGAGGATAGGCGCCTGACTCCTAGCGCGCAGGATGCCGATGCCGCGGATGAGGCGGTCGTAGATGAGCTCGGTGCGCTCGGTGGCCATATTGGGCAGGCAGTCGATGACGAAGAGCTTGGCATCTATCTCGGCGAGGAAGCGAAACACCTCTTCCTCAATCAGCGCGTTGCCCGAGAAACCGAGGTTGATGACAGGGTAATGGCTCTCGCGGTGCACGATATTAGTCCACGCCATGCCCGTGCGCGAGGCGCAGGCACCCTGAGCAATGCTGGTGCCATAGACCACGATGGGCTGCTCGGCGGGAGCGGGGATGAAACGCAGCTCATGCCCCTCGTCGACACCCACTTCGAGCCACGCCACCTCGTTGTAGAGGGGAAGGAAGAGCTCGAAGTCGTAGCCGCGGTCCTCGCCTGTGAAATAGGTGATGTCGCGAAACTCGTAGTTTATGGTATCCTTGAACGAGAGGTTGAACTTGCTGGCGCACCAGCGCAGACGGCCGTCGGCATCGGTGGCGTAGAGGTCGAGACCTGAGACACCCGTCTGCGGCATGTGGAACATGGCGAGACCGCCTGTGACCTTGTAGCGCACACGGATGGTGGGAGCGTTGGTGTGAAAGCAGACGGAGAGACCTGCCGACTGCTTGGAAAGGCCCCATACGGAGCTGCGCACTACACCTTCGGCACGGGGAGTGAGGCGGTGGTAGTTGTCCTTTAATTCGCTATTCCACCAGCGACCGTGCACCATATTCTCTCCCGCCTCGAGTGGGTTCTGCCAATGAGTCTGGGCGTCAGCGACACTGACGTTAATGAATAATGATGAATGAAGAATGAAGAATAAAAATATGTAGCGCTTCATGGATGGTTATTTCTGGTCATACGCATGCTTGGGATAGTCCACAGTGTAGTGAAGCCCACGGCTCTCCTTGCGTTCTATGGCTTGACGGGTGATGAGGTAGCCGACATTGACCATATTGCGCAATTCGCATATATCCTTGGAGGCTTTGACGCGCTTGAAGAGCTCTTCGGTTTCCTCGTAGATGATATCAAGGCGTGTCCAGGCGCGGTGGAGGCGAAGGTCGGAACGCACGATGCCCACGTAGTTGGACATAATCTGTCCCACTTCGCGCATATCCTGAGCTATGAGCACCTTCTCCTCGTTGGTCATAGTGCCTTCGTCGTTCCATTCGGGCACCTGGTCGTTGAAAGTGTATTCATCTATATGTGCTATAGAGTGCTCGGCAGCCTTGTCGGCATAGACTACGGCTTCGATTAGCGAGTTGGAGGCGAGGCGATTGCCGCCGTGGAGGCCTGTGCACGAGCACTCGCCCACGGCATAGAGGCGGTGTATGGTGGAGCAGGCGTTCAAGTCCACCTTGATGCCGCCGCACATATAGTGGGCGCAAGGCACTACGGGTATGTACTGCTTGGTGATGTCGATGCCTATGCTGAGGCACTTGGCATAGATATTGGGGAAATGGTGCTTAGTCTCCTCGGGGTCTTTGTGTGTGACGTCAAGACATACGTGGTCAATGCCGTGAATCTTCATCTCCTTGTCGATGGCGCGTGCCACGATGTCGCGCGGCGCCAGCGAGAGGCGTTTGTCATACTTCTGCATGAATTCCTCGCCGTTGGGCAGGCGCAGGATACCGCCGTAACCGCGCATAGCTTCGGTGATGAGGTAGGCGGGGTGCGTCTCAGCCGGATTGTAGAGTGCTGTGGGGTGGAACTGCACAAACTCCATGTCTTTGACAATACCCTTGGCACGATAGACCATGGCTATGCCGTCGCCGGTGGCGATATTGGGGTTGGTGGTGGTAGCGTAGACGGCTCCCGTGCCGCCGGTGGCCATCAGCGTGACGCGCGAGAGGAAGGTGTCAATCTTATGGGTATCAGGATCAAGGACGTAGGCGCCATAGCATTCGATGTCGGTCATGTGGCGGTTTACCTCGCGACCGAGGTGGTGCTGGGTGATTATCTCCACGGCGAAATGGTTCTCGAGCACTGTGATGCGCTTATCGGCGCGCACGGCTCGGATCAGGCCCTGCTGTATCTCGTGGCCGGTGTCGTCGGCGTGGTGCAGGATACGGAACTCCGAGTGTCCGCCCTCGCGATGGAGGTCGAACTCGCCGTCGTCGTTGCGGTCGAAATTGACGCCCCATTTCACCAGGTCGGCAATGCCCTTGGGCGCATTCTTAACCACTTGCTCCACGGCGGCAGGGTCGGAGATATAGTCGCCGGCCACCATAGTGTCGTGAATATGCTTTTCGAAGTTGTCCACCTTGAGGTTGGTCACGCTGGCTACGCCGCCCTGCGCCTTGTCGGTGTTTGCTTCGTCGATAGTCGTCTTGCAGATAAGTGCCACTTTTCCTTTGCCGCTCTGAGCGACCTTGAGTGCATAACTCATGCCGGCTACGCCTGAGCCGATGATGAGGAAATCGAATTTACGGATCATGATGGGTGACGGGTAGTGCCCGCTGATTTAATGTTTAAAGTGTGATGTCTAAAGATTTTCTGGCGACAAAGATAAGGAAAAATAAAGAATGGAGAATGAAGAATGATGAATTATTTATGTGAATTATAGAAAAACTTCACACTTTAAACTTTAAACTTTAAACTTTTCCTTACCTTTGCACCCAAATAAAACAAGAAAGAGATGAAAAAAGTGATTTTAGGGGCTCTGGCTGTGGTCCTTGCTGCCTGTGGAAGCACCAGCCGCATGGCCCGGCAACAGACTTCACCCGACTCAGCCCATAGCCCGCTCATCGAGAGCACGACCGGCACTTCGGGCGGCGATGTGATGGAACTGCTGCGCGACGGCAGCATGTTCGACGACGACAAACGCACCAGCTCACACGCCTCGCGCCAGGGCGATGCCAAGCCTGTGGCCTCCAGCCGGCTCACTGCTACGCTCGACGAGCTGCTCCTGTCGGTCGATACCTTGCTGGAGCGCAGCCAGCTTGGGCTGCATATCGTAGACCTCACCACAGCCGAGGTGCTATATGCACACAACGCCCACCAGCGCATGCGTCCCGCCTCGACAGAGAAAGTGGCTACGGCGGTGACGGCACTCGACCTGCTGGGACCAGGATATGCACTGACCACACAAATCCTCACCACCGCGTCGCAGACGGGCAGCGTGCTCACCGGCGACATATTTATTAAAGGTGTGATGGACCCTCTGCTGACAGCGGCTGACGTCCGTTCGCTGGCCAACCAACTGCGGGCTGCCGGCATACGCACCATCAACGGCCGTCTGATAGTAGATGCTTCGTTCAAGGATTCCGATGAGTTTGGCTGGGGCTGGTGCTGGGACGACGACAACCCCACCCTGTCGCCTATGCTCTGCGGCGGCAAGCCCGTGCTGGTGGACCAGTTGATGGCTGCCTTCCGTGCCGTAGGGATAAGCGTGGGACGAGGCACTTCCGTGGGAACTGCCCCGGCAGCTGCCACACCATTGGCCACTGTAGCCCGCCCGCTGACGGCCGTGCTGCAGCCTATGATGAAGGAGAGCGACAACCTATGCGCCGAGGCGGTGTTCTACCACGTGGCTAAGGCCTACGGAGCCTTCTCCTCGATAAAGGAGAGCACCAAATCCTATAGCCGCAAGAACGGAGCCGCTGCCGTGAGCGCCGTGATAAACAAAAGCCATCTGCCAACATGGGGCGGCCGCGAAGGCATCTCCACCGTGGCCGACGGTAGCGGACTATCACTCTACAACTACCAGACGCCTGCTGCCTTCACATGCCTGCTGGCTTATGCTACTACGCAGCCCGAACGCATCCTGAATCCTCTGATGGCTGTGTTGCCCGTGGCCAGTGTCGACGGCACTCTGAAGAACCGAATGGCAGGCACCCCGGCAGCTCAGAACGTACGCGCCAAGACGGGGTCGGTAAGCGCCGTGTCTACCCTGGTAGGGTATACAACACAACGCTCCACAGGCCATCTCATAGCTTTCGCCATTATGAACCAAGGCGTGCGTTCCATGGCGGAGGCCCGCGATTTCCAGGACCGCGTGTGCCGACTGATAAGTGAATAGGCCAAGACCTACACTTCCGGAACCATAGAACTTATACCACTGTCATACAACAGACAACGGCCGATTGGACAAGACGTTCAATCGGCCGTTGTGTTATGATATGCCTTATGCTAAGGCTACGATAGACCTAAAGCGGTCATTAAGATTCGGGTTAAATACCGTCACCGTTTTCGAAGCTAACCTTCTTCACAGGCCGCGACTGGCGCACCTGCGAATATGGCGGCACATCGTGGGTAATCCACAGGTTACCGCCGATAACCGAATGATGACCTATGCGAATGCGTCCCAGGAGCGAGGTATTGGAATATACGGTAACGTAGTCCTCCAAGATGGGGTGACGGGGCTGGTCTATCATGTGGCCTTCGGCATCGCGGGCAAAATGCTTGGCACCGAGGGTGACGCCCTGATACACCATGACATGCGAACCGATGATTGACGTGGCACCTATGACGATGCCTGTGCCGTGGTCTATGCCGAAGGCGGGCCCTATCTGTGCTGCCGGGTGAATGTCGATGCCCGTGATGGAGTGGGCACGCTCGGTGATGATACGCGGCAGCAAAGGTACGTTCAGCTGGTACAAAGCATGAGCTACTCGGTAGTGGAGCATGGCGGTGAAGGCTGGGTAACAGCACATCACCTCGAGAGTGGAAGAAGCGGCAGGGTCGTTGTCGGCAGCGGCTTGTATGTCCTGACGCAGCAGGTCGCCTATCTCCGCGAGCGGAAGCTCTATCTCGTACCCTTCGACTGAAGAGATGGAAGAATTAGCGCCGCTTGCCTCAACGGCAAAACGGACATACTGATTCAGCTGCACCCGCAAGTCTTCCTCATCGACAACACCAAAAACATCGGGAAACAAGATACCCTTTATCCTGCTCATCAGCAGGTCGATATCGGCATTGGTCGGCAATTGCAATCTTGTGCTCATTCGCTCAGTGTTTCAATTTTGGCTGCAAAGGTAGTGAAAAGTTGAGAGTTAAGAGTTGAAAGTTGAAAGATTTTACACCATAGAGAGCTTTTTATATAAAAAACGGCTGGTTTTGATGTTTTTATTAGCTGTTTATTTGGCAGTTACGGGATTTTGACCTACTTTTGCACCGCAAACGTGAGGAAGCGAGGGGCCGCTAAGGTTCTTCGCTTCACTATTTAAAGGATTAAGGATTAGAGATTAAGGATTAAAGAGGTGGCCGTTTCCTTTTTCCTATTTCAAAGAGTAAGCACTAAAGATTATATAAATCGTAGAACGCTAAACGAAAACAAGAATGATCGACAAGCAAACAGTGAATGAGCTCGTAGAGCAATGGCTCGAGGGCAAAGATTATTTCCTAACAGACCTCACGGTGACGCCCGACGATTTCATCACCGTGGAGATAGACCATGCCGACGGCGTATGGATTGACGATTGCGTACAGCTGTCGCGTTTCATTGAAGAGCACCTCGACCGCGACGTAGAAGACTACGAACTTGAGGTGGGCAGCGCCGGACTGGGTCAGCCCTTCAAGGTGCTGCGCCAGTGGCAGAACCACGTAGGCAAGGAAGTGGAGATAATCACTACCGACAACCGCAAGCTCAAAGGAATGCTCAAGGAAGCTGATGCCCAGCACGTGGTGATTGCCGTGCGCCAGAAGGTGCAAGTCGAAGGCAAGAAACGCCCTGTGATGCAGGACGTGGACATGACGCTCGCCATGAGCGACGTCAAGAGCGGCCGCTACATCATCGACTTCAAATGAAGGCTCGCGCTGCGCTCGCAGTTTAAAGTTTAAGGTTTAATGCAAATACCTTAGACGGCAGACTTCACGAGTAGCAAAGCAACCCACATTAAACATTAAACGTTAAACATTAAACTAAATATACATGGCAAAGAAACAAACTAACGCTCTCATCGACTCTTTTGCAGAGTTCAAGGAGACAAAGAACATCGACCGCGCCACACTGGTGAGCGTGCTCGAGGAGAGTTTTCGCAACGTGATTGCTAAGATGCAAGGCACCGACGAGAACTACGACGTAATCGTGAACCCCGACAAGGGCGACTTTGAAATCTATCGCAACCGCACAGTGGTAGAGGACGACGAAGTGGAAGATCCCAACATGCAGATCGGCCTCTCTGAAGCACGCAAGATTGCCGACGACTACGAGGTAGGAGAAGACGTGTCCGAACCCGTCGACTTCTCAAAGTTCGGCCGTCGTGCCATTCTCACCCTGCGTCAGACACTCGCCTCGCGCATCCTCGAGCTGGAGCACGATGCCCTCTACAACAAGTACAAAGACATGGTGGGCGACATCATCTCGGCCGAGGTCTATCAGGTGTGGCACAAGGAAGTGCTGCTGCTTGACGAGGAAGGCAACGAACTGCTGCTGCCGAAGAACGAGCAGATCCCCGGAGACTTCTTCCGCAAGGGCGAGCCGGCTCGCGCCGTCATCTCACGCGTCGACAACTCCACCGGCAATCCTAAGATTATACTCTCGCGCACAAGCCCCGTATTCCTGCAGCGCCTGCTCGAGGCCGAAGTGCCGGAGATAGCCGAAGGCATCATCTCCATCCGCAAGATTGCCCGCGTGCCCGGCGAGCGTGCTAAGATTGCCGTCGAGAGCTACGACGACCGCGTAGACCCCGTAGGTGCTTGCGTAGGCGTGCGCGGCAGCCGTGTTCATGGTATCGTGCGCGAACTGCGCGGCGAGAACCTCGACGTAATCCAGTGGACCAACAATCCCCAGCTGCTCATCACACGTGCCCTCGGACCCGCTCAGATCAATAGCATCAATCTCGACGAAGATCAGAAGCACTGCGAAGTTTACCTCGATCCGGATCAGGTGTCGCTGGCTATCGGTAAGGGCGGCTTGAACATCCGTCTGGCCTCGATGCTCACCGACACTGTCATTGACGTGTATCGCGAAGTGGCTGAAGGCGAGAGCGAAGAGCTCGAAGATGATATCTATCTCGACGACTTCAAGGATGAGATCGACGAATGGGTCATCGAGGAACTGAAGAACAACGGCTGGACCACAGCCCGCTCAGTGCTCGAAGCTCCGCGCGAGATGCTCATCAAGAACGCCGACCTCGAGGAAGAAACCGTTGACGAAGTCCTCAGCATTCTGCGTCAGGAATTCCCTGACGAGGAAGAGGAAGAGAATGAAAGTGAAAAATGATTGAGTGGAAAGTGAAAAATTAACGTCACTCTCACCTTCTGATTCACTCTACAACATTCAATAGTAATTTATATTTTTCACTCATTCACTTTTCACTAAAATAACGTATATGCCAATAAGAATAAATAAAGTAACAAAAGAGTGTAGCGTAGGACTGCAGACGCTCGTGGATTTCCTCAACAAGAAGGGATTCACCGAGGTGGAAGCTAACCCAAACGCTACCATCACCGATGAGCAGTATGCGCTCGTGCAGGCCGAGTTCAACAAAGATAAGGTCGTACTGGCTCAAGCTCAGAAAATATCCACGGCACGCAAGGCCAAGGAGAAGAAAGAAACTATTGTGCTCACCGAGGACGACAAGGCTCTGCCATTGACCGAGGTGAAGAAGCCTAAAGTGGTTGGACATATAGATCTCAACCCCAAACCAAAGACCCCGAAACCTGCGCCTGCAGCACCCGAACCGGAAGCCAAGAAGGAGGAGAAAGCCCCCGAAGCCAAGCCGGTTGCTGAGCCGAAGGCAGTGGAAAAGGCCCCTGAGCAGAAGCCCGTGGCCGATGAAGTAAAGGCTAAAGAGGTAAAGGTGGAAGAGGTAAAGGTGGAGGTCCCCGCTGAAGAGCCTCAGCAGGAAACTGCCACGGAAGCTACCACCGAGGCTGCCACGGAACCGCAGCCCAAGAAGAAGAAGGGTGCCATAGAACTCGAAGAGGTCGATGGTGTGTTCCGTGTGAAAGGTCCGGCCGAACCGCCCCTCACGCTTAACATCAAAGGTCATATCGACCTCGACTCGCTCAACCAGAGCACACGCCCGCCACGCCAAAAGAAGCGTCGTGGAGGCTCGGGCAAGGGTTCGCAAGGCGCAACAGCCGAAGGCGAAAACCGTCGCAACAAGAAGAAAGGCGAGCGCGTCGACATCAAAGCCGAAGCTGCCAAACAGCAGAACCAAGGTCAGCCCAAGAAGAACAAGGGCGGCAACCAGCAGCCTGCCAACCAGCAGCAGGGCGGCAAGAAAAACAAGCGCAAGAACCAGCCCAAGGAGGTCATCCTGCCCCCCGAGCAGAGCGACGAGGAGATTGCAAAGCAGGTACGCGAGACGCTCGCACGCCTCACTTCCGGCAAGAATGCCTCGCTGGGCAAGGGTGCCAAGTATCGTCGCGAGAAGCGCGAGAACATACGTGCAGGCATCGAGGCAGAGCTCGAGCAGCAGGAACAGGAGTCCAAGATCCTGAAGCTGACGGAGTTCGTCACCGCCAACGAGTTGGCCAGCATGATGAACATCCCCGTCACACAGGTCATCGGCACCTGCATGAGCCTCGGCGTCATGGTAAGTATCAACCAGAGGATGGATAAGGAGACCATCGACCTCGTGGCCGACGAGTTCGGCTTCCAGACCGAGTATGTCAGCGCCGACGTCAGCGAAGCCGTGCAAGAGGAGGCCGACGATGAGGCAGATCTCGTGCCACGCGCTCCTATCGTCACCGTCATGGGTCACGTAGACCATGGTAAGACATCTCTGCTCGACTATATCCGCAAGACCAATGTCATCGCAGGCGAGGCAGGCGGCATCACACAGCACATCGGTGCTTACAACGTGAAGCTGGAGGACGGCCGCCATATCACCTTCCTTGACACCCCCGGTCACGAGGCATTCACCGCCATGCGTGCCCGTGGTGCTCAGGTCACCGATATCGCCATCATCATCATCGCAGCCGACGACGACATCATGCCGCAGACCAAGGAAGCCATCAACCACGCTGTGGCTGCAGGCGTGCCCATCGTCTTCGCCATCAACAAGATAGACAAGCCTGCCGCTAACCCCGAGAAGATCAAGGAACATCTTGCACAGATGAACTTCCTCGTTGAGGACTGGGGCGGCAAGTACCAGAGCCAGGACATCAGTGCCAAGAAAGGCATGGGCGTGCCCGAACTGATGGAGAAGGTGCTCCTCGAAGCCGAGATGCTCGACCTCAAGGCCAATCCCAACCGCAAGGCTACAGGCTCCATCATCGAGTCGTCGCTCGACAAGGGCCGTGGCTACGTCGCCACCGTGCTCTGCTCCAACGGCACGCTGAAGATGGGCGATATCCTGTTGGCAGGTACCAACTACGGCCGTATCAAGGCGATGTTCAACGAGCGCGGACAGCGCATCAAGGAGATTGGCCCGGCTCAGGCAGCCACCGTGCTCGGCTTGAACGGCGCTCCTCAGGCCGGCGACACCTTCCACGTGATGGACACCGACCAGGAAGCCCGCGAGATTGCTACCAAGCGCGAACAGCTACAGCGCGAACAGGGCATCCGCACGCAGCACCACCTCACTCTCGACGAGATCGGTCGCCGCATCGAACAGGGCGGTTTCCAGGAGTTGAACGTCATCGTCAAGGGCGACGTGGACGGCTCTATCGAGGCCTTGAGCGACTCGCTCATCAAGCTCTCCACCGAGAAGATTGCCGTCAACGTAATCCACAAGGCCGTGGGTCAGATCTCCGAGAACGATGTCTCGCTGGCCGCCGCTTCCGACGCTATCATCGTAGCCTTCCAGGTGCGTCCGTCAGCCAGTGCCCGCAAGGCCGCCGAGCAGCAGGGCGTGGAAATCCGCACCTACAGCATTATCTACGATGCTATCGAAGAGGTGAAGGAAGCCATGGAAGGCATGTTGGCCCCCGAGCTCAAGGAAGAAGTCACCGCGCAGCTCGAGGTGCGTCAGGTGTTCCACATCTCCAAGGTCGGTACTGTGGCTGGTGCTTACGTCATCGACGGCAAGGTCAGCCGTTCCAACAAGGCACGTGTCATTCGCGACGGTATCGTCATTCACACCGGCGCCATCGATGCCCTCAAGCGTTTCAAGGATGACGTCAAGGAAGTCAACACCAACTTCGAGTGCGGTATCTCGCTCGTCAACTACAGCGATATCCGCGAAGGCGACACGATCGAAACCTTCCAGGAGATCGAAGTGAAGGCGAAACTATAATGAACGAAGTGAATGAAATGAACGGATTCGATATTTTATTTCTCATTGTGCTCGCCCTCGGAGCATGGAAGGGGTGGAGCAACGGCCTGCTGAAAGAGGTATTAGGGCTGATAGGTGTCTTCGTGGGACTGTACTTAGCTTACCTGCTCTACGAACAAGTGGGCTACGAACTCGCCCCGCATATCGGCACCTCCCCCAGCATTGCCAGCATCATTGCCTTCGCACTCATCTGGATAGGCGTGCCTATCGTCCTGGGCGTGCTTGGCTCGCTGCTCACAAAAGTGCTTGAGTGGGCAGGTCTCGATGGCGTCAACAACCTTGGCGGTGCTTTGCTAAGCGTTGTGAAATATGCCATCCTGCTCGGAGCCGTCTGCAATGTTCTCTCCATCACACGATTGGTGAAGGAGGATTCGCAGCACAACTCCCTCCTCTTCGAGCCTCTGAAGCAGACAACCTCTATAGCCTTCAACCTGGCCAAGAGCCAGTGGCGAGGAGCCAAAGACAACTGAACAAACTATTATATCAGCAGCACGACCGGTCGAGCCCACAAGCTCAATCGGTCGTGCTGTTCGTTAAAGCCGGCCTTATCGGCTTGCATGACCGGCCTAATTTGCCTATATGACCAGTCATATCTGCCTGCACGACCGGTCATATCCGCATGCACGACCGTTCATATCTGCACGCACGTCTGGTCATGGTCCGTAATCAATCAGTTCGAAATGAAAGTAAAGATTGACGGTTATCTCATTAATTGTCACAAACAGCCGTTTTCTGTGATTCCTGTGTGAGCCTCTAACATAAAAGATTGACGAACAGATTGACGTAGGATATCGCCCTCCTCTGCATTCTTAGCACAGATAAGGGCAAAAAAATAAAATGTTTTTCAAAATTGACTTCACACTTCACTATAACTACCTGATAATCAGCAATAGCTTATTTCCGGATTCCAAATCCAACTTTATTCTGTGTCCCTTTTTGCCCAGAGATGAAGGGTAATCCGGGATAATTTAGAGTGAAGGCAAAGTGGAGGCAAAATGAACAGCCTCCACTTGGTGTAATATGCAGTGAGATAATCGATTAGCTGGCAAAAACAGGCAAAAAGTGGAAGCAGGGGTGATATTCATAAAGTTTTTATGCAATTATACCCTTGATTGTGGCCTCTAAACAACGCCACCATTGAAAATCAATCACTTACAGTGAAGGGTGAAGTCAAATTTGAAAAACATTTTATTTTTCGGCATCTTAACGCCCCTAAGCGGTTTTGAATCATTATTGGTGGAAGCATAGTCCATGGAGTCCACGGACAGTATCTGTGAAGGGTTCAGGTTTACAGCCTTAAGGGTTTTCGCCCAAACCCTTAACACAATTTGCCGAAACCTATTAGGGTTGGGAGGGAGTGAGAATGGAGAGAAAAATTGGAAGTGATGCAGTTTTTCGGCTATTCTTGCTTTGGTTCGGGGCAAAAGCAGTATCTTTGCACACGGAAAAAGACTATCATAAAGCATGAGCAGCAACAAAGACATAGAGGAGACGAAGAAAGGAGCTGACGGACAGAACGCCTACGTGCGCTCGGTCGTGGATAAAGCCTATGAGTTCGGTTTCACCACCGATGTGGAAACAGAGGTGATTGACAGCGGCCTCACTGAGGATACGGTGCGCCTCATCTCCGCCAAGAAAGGTGAACCCGATTGGCTGTTGGAGTTCCGCCTGAAAGCGTTCCGATACTGGCAGGCGCAGCAGCAACCCACCTGGGGACATCTGCAGATGCCGGAGATTGACTATCAGGCCATTTCCTACTATGCCGACCCTACGGCATCGAAGAAGAAAGAAGGTCCGAAGAGCATCGACGACATCGACCCCGAGCTGATGAAGACCTTCGACAAGCTCGGCATCCCGCTCGAGGAGCGTTTGGCACTCAGCGGCACAGCCGTGGACGCCGTGATGGACAGCGTAAGCGTGAAGACTACGTTCCGCGCCAAGCTGGCAGAGCTGGGCATAATCTTCTGCTCGATAAGCGAAGCCGTACGCGAGCATCCCGACTTGGTCAGGAAATATCTCGGGTCGGTAGTGCCCTATCGCGACAATTTCTTCGCCGCCCTGAACTCGGCTGTCTTCTCTGACGGCTCCTTCGTGTATATCCCCAAGGGGGTGAGATGTCCCATGGAACTCTCTACCTATTTCCGCATCAATGCCCGTGGCACGGGACAGTTTGAACGCACACTCATCGTGGCCGACGAGGGGGCCTATGTCAGCTACCTCGAAGGTTGCACCGCCCCCATGCGCGACGAGAACCAACTGCACGCAGCCATAGTGGAGATAGTGGTAGAGAATCATGCTGAAGTGAAATATTCTACCGTGCAGAACTGGTACCCGGGCGACAAGGAAGGCAAGGGCGGTGTGCTGAACTTAGTGACGAAGCGCGGCTTGGTGCGAGGTGAAAACGCCAAGCTGTCCTGGACACAAGTGGAAACAGGTTCGGCTATTACTTGGAAGTATCCGTCGTGCGTTCTGGCAGGCGAAGGATCGCAGGCAGAGTTCTACTCCGTGGCAGTGACCAACAACTTCCAGCAGGCCGACACCGGCACTAAGATGATTCACCTCGCCCCCCGCACACGCAGTACCATTATAAGCAAGGGCATCAGCGCCGGCCGTTCGCAGAACTCGTACCGCGGTCTGGTGCGTGTAGCGCCGAAAGCCGAGGGTGCCCGCAACTATTCATCGTGCGACAGCCTCCTGCTCTCGCCCACCTGCGGAGCACATACGTTCCCCTATATGGACGTTCAGAACCCGTCGGCCATAGTGGAACACGAGGCCACCACGTCGAAGATCTCGGAAGAGCAACTCTTCTACTGCCGCCAACGCGGCATAGCAGAAGAAGAAGCCGTGGGGCTCATCGTGAACGGCTATGCCAAAGATGTGCTGAACAAACTGCCGATGGAATTTGCCGCCGAGGCACAAAAACTGCTCAGCGTGTCGCTCGAAGGCAGCGTGGGATAATCCCTTGCATCAGCAATACCTATTCATAGGTCTTATTTTAAGCATTATTGCTATCTTTTGAATAGATATTAATGATTTTACAGGGCGAATAGCACTATCTTTGCAGCAAGAAACAAATATAAAACTTGATTCCATGAATAGGATTAATTTGTTTATTGCTATTTTGTGTGTTATCGCCATTCCCTCGCGGACAACGGCTCAGACCAAGGTAAGTGTGGTGGAACGCCCGCAAGTAGGCACTACGGCCAATTACCCTTCATTCCGCGCGCCACTGCATGGCGGTTCGCTGCTGAAACTGCCTGTGGGCAAGGTTCAGCCGCGCGGCTGGCTTCGTGAGGTGCTCGTGCGCCAGAAAAACGGTTTGAACGGTCAGCTCGGCACCGTGAGCGACTGGCTCGACAAGCGCAACAACCAATGGCTCAGCGACAATGGCGACCACGGATGGGAGGAGGTGCCTTATTGGTTGCGCGGCTATGCCAGCCTGGCATATATCCTCGACGACGAAACGCTGAAGGCCGAGGCACAGACTTGGTTTGAGGGTGTGCTGAACAACCTGAAGCCCGACGGCTTCTTAGGGCCGCGCAATATGAGCAACGGGCGACCTGAGATATGGGCACAGATGATTATGCTGTGGGCGCTGCAAACGTACTATGAGTATAGCGGCGACGAGCGTGTCATCAAGGCGATGACCAACTATATGAAATGGGAACAGACCGTGCCCGATGACAAATTCCTTAAGGACTATTGGGAAAACAAACGCGGCAGCGACAACGAATGGAGCGTCATCTGGCTATACAACAGAACAGGCGATAGAGAATTGCTGCCTCTCATTGACAAGTTGCACAAAAACGGTTGCGACTGGACTATGAAGGGCGACCTGCCCAACTGGCATGGTGTGAATGTGGCACAAGGGTTCCGTGAACCTGCTACATATTACGTCTATACGGGCGACAAGGCAATGCTTCAGGCTGCTTACAACAACCAACAGGAGATACGCAAGCGCTACGGACAGGTGCCGGGAGGAATGTATGGTGCCGACGAGAATGCACGCGCAGGTTATTCTGACCCTCGTCAGGGTGCTGAGACATGTGCATTGGTAGAGCAGATGGCCAGCGACGAGATAATGATGAGCATCACCGGCGACCCGGCTTGGGCTGACCAATGCGAAGAGGTGGCATTCAACAGCTACACAGCTGCACTAATGCCTGATATGCGGTCGCTAAGGTATATCACGTCGCCCAACCAAGCTATCAGCGATGGCAAGAACCATGCGCCCAGCATAGACAACAACCTGCCTGGTATGCTATCGATGAGCCCTTTCAGCAGCAGGTGCTGCCAGCATAACCACGGAATGGGCTGGCCTTATTTTGCCGAGCACTTGGTAATGGCCACCACCGACGGAGGCCTGGCCACTATGCTATATGCTGAATGCGATGCCTACGCTCGCGTTGCCAACAGGCAAGACGTAGTAGTGAGCATTGACACACATTACCCGTTCGACGAGATGATAAACGTGAGCGTCACCACCGCTTCGCCTGTTCGTTTTCCGTTGTACCTACGTGTGCCTGCATGGGTTGAAGGTGCATCATATTCACTTAAGGGCGACAATGCCAAAGGCAAAATAGAACGCGGCGGGAGCTATCTGCGCATCGAACGCGAGTGGAAGAACGGAGATGCCGTGACGCTGCAACTGCCTATGAGCCTACGCTCGCGTGTATGGGAAGAAAATAAGAATAGCGTGAGCCTCGATTACGGCCCACTGACTCTGGCATTACGTATCGACGAGGACGTACAGCAGCGCGACAGCCGGGACAAGGATATGGTTCAGAATGATTCCCACTGGCAGGAAGGTGTCGATGCCTCGTTGTGGCCTGCCTACGAACTCTTCCCACGTTCACCCTGGAACTATGCTCTCGTTGTGGACAAGCAGAATATGCCAGTCGTAGCCGAGAAGACTGTTCTCGGATGGCCACAAGATAATTATCCCTTCACGCTTGATGCCGTGCCATTTGTGTTCACGGTGAATGCCTGCCGCATTCCATCGTGGGGTATGGACCAAACCGGCATGACGGATGTCCTACCATCTGAATCGGCTCAGCGCAGCAACAGGATAGAGTGCGTAACACTCGTGCCTATGGGTGCCGCTCGCCTACGCATCGCTTCGTTTCCACGGGCAGTTGCACATTAAATCAGGCAGGCAGATTATTCTCTGCCGTTGGAAGTGAGGCTATAAAGAGGGCGCTGGATATCGTCCTTCCAATTGCTGCCACAAGCCACTACGCGCAAATCAGCATCAGTGAGGATATAATACGGCAGCGAGGTAATGGAGAGTTGGCTGACGATAGGCGTATCCCATATCTGGCGATAGCAGCGCGACTCCCAAATGAGCGAGTCAAAACGGCAAGTGCTGCGGTAGTCGTCGGGATTGACGTCAAGGCTTACGCTGATGACACGCAGGCTCTTGTCGCCACTGGCGTGCTGTGACTGGCGGTGTGCTTTCAGCAGAAAATAGAAATCTTCGGTAGTCTCGCGAAGCCATGAGGCCCAAAACGTCAGTAATACCGGTCGGCCAGGACGCAGACGAATGGTTGTGCTGTCGGACGAAAGGCCGTCAGGTGGCAGCTCTAAGTCTGTGAGCTTTTGTCCTACCACTATGCCTGAGCCAGTGCCTCGCACATTCTGAACAAGCGTTCGCATGAACGTGCTGACACGACTGTCGGAATGAGTGGCAATATAATCGCGCATGGCTGCTGTCAATGCCTCTGGGCTATCGTTGAAATGGGCCATTCGGAACTCTGTGTATGCCTTGTTCTCGTCGGTACCGAGGACGTTGATGGCTCGCAGTTGTGCTGCATCGCCAATGACACTGACTTTCTGGCCTGGACTTGCGAAGATGACTTGTTGACTAAGGTTGGGATAGACTAAGAAGAAGGTAGCTTCGTGCTCAATGAGCGTTTCCCATTTGAAGTTACCGTCGCGCACATAGATAGTGTCGAGTTTTGCCAAACCACCATCGGTGCTGTAGATATAAAACTCCGCTTGCTCCAGATTGTCTATCTCTCCCTCTACGCGGAAGCGGCGCGAATCGGAGCAGGAAATAAAAAGGAGGAAAACAAAAAACCAACCCCACCCCATCAGGGAGGGGAGGAGGCTGCGCGATGTATGTGTTTCAGTTCTCATACTCTTCTTGGGTGGGCGATTGCAAATGCCCTTACACATTATTACTTATAATGTCGTCCCGCAGACTCCCCCCTCCCTGACGGGAGGGGTTGGAGGTGAGTCTTTCTTGTTGCTTTTACTTTATCAGACTTGCCACCTGAGCTGCATACTTGGCGAACTCAAGGTCGCGGGTAGCACGTGCTGCCAGGCTGGGGTTCTTCTCAAGTGCGGTGCGCAGGTTGTTCACGAGAGCTGAAGCGTCGCCTCTGCGGGCAGCGAGGATAGCGCCGAGATACGAAGTGTAAGCATCAGCGTTCTTGATGCCTGCAAGAGTAGCTGCGGCACTCACGTAGTCCTTGTTGAGGATCTGAGCCAGCAGGGCGCTATTGCTCTTCACACCTGTGAGGTTGGCAGCGGCAGCTGCGTAGTTGCCCTTAGCCAGATTGAGGTTGCCCAGCACTTCGTTGTAAGTGTTGGCACCTACACCCTTGGCCAGCAGAGCCTCAGCCTCAGCCACCTGACCCTTAGCCAGAGCCAGAAGGGCTTCGTTAGTTGCCACCTCAGGGCTGTTGGCATTGATGCTCTTAGCCTTGGCAAGGTAGTTGGCTGCGGAAGCGAGGTCGCCGTCCTGATAAGCAAGATTGGCGAGGTTGTTGTAGGCGCGGGCATCGCTCTGGAAGAGCTGAGCTGCCTTCTCATACCACTTCTGTTTCAGGGCGTTGTCCTCTTGCAGGGCTGCGCCGTAAAGCATCTCCTCAACGTTGAGCTGAGTAGCATCGGTCTGGAACTGATTAAGAATCTGTTCGTCGGAACGGCCGATGACATTGTAGTTGGCAATGAGGCGTGCGCGACGGAGCTCAGGCAGGATACCCTTGGCCAACTCATCATAGACAACACTCATGTTGCGAATCTGCTGCTCACGTTCGGCAGGATCCTGATACATGGAGAGCACGCGAAGGATGACGTCCTTATCCTGAATATTGCTCTCGCCAACCAACTGCTGGAAGCCTTCCCAGTCCTCGGCTGTGAACTTGGTGTCGACATCAGCCTTCATGCGGTTCTTCTTCAGCTGCTCATTGACATAAGCGCTGGAGGTGTTCTGACGCTTCTCGGCCAGCTGGGCATTGAAATCGTAGCGGCCTTCGGGCGAAGCATAAGCGCTAACCTCGATATTCTCGAGCTGCAGCTTCTCCTGATTGTCGTTGATTTCCTTCAGAATCTTCACGAAGTCCTTGATGCTGGTGCTGTTGAGCTCGCTGGCACGTACATTGGCCTGGTTCACGAGGTACTTGATCTGCGCCTCCTGCTTCTGCTTCATGATACGCTGGTAAGCATCGGGAGCGAGAGCAGGGTTAACGCTGGAAAGAGTGTTCTTCAGCAGTTCGCTGGTAGCTATGACACCATAACCAACCTTAAGGTCGGGGAGGCTCACAGCCTTCTTGCCCTTCTTAGCATCGAAGCGCAGGTAGAGGTCGCTCTGCTGCATGGCGTCTACGAAGGGGAAGTTGGCGCGCATAGTGTAGTTGCCGCCTGCCTTATAAGCCACGGTGGTGCCGTTGCCAAGCACTTTCTCGCCCTGGAACGTAGAGGGGGCGGAGGTAGATTCACCGCCAGTGTACTTCAACACGGGTGTCACGCCGAGCGACACCTTTTTCTTCATATACTTCTGTGGGAAAGTCACGTTAATGGTAGCAGGCACTTCGCCGGCTACGGCCTCGAGGGGTGTTGGAGTTACGCGCACATTGTCGGCGCTCAGTTGCTTCAGTTTGCTGCAAGAGGTGAGCGCTACGGCACCCACGGCTGCAATTGCGATTAATGTCAGTTTACGCATGATGGAAACGGGCTATGCCCGCAATTAAAAGTTTATATTACGTTGTTTAAGTTTATCTCTTAAATGCCGATTACCTATACGGCGGTGCAAAGGTAATAAAAGATTAGGTATTATGGGGTAGAGATTATAGTTTTTTTACTTTTTTCTGCACTTTTCAATTATCTATGTTTCTCGGATGATGCAAGAGTATCTCCTGACGGAGATGCTGACGGTTGACGTGCATATATATTTCCGTAGTGCCTATCTCCTCGTGTCCAAGCATTTCCTGAATGACTCGCAGGTTGGCTCCGCCTTCCAAAAGATGTGTGGCGAAGCTATGGCGAAAGGTGTGTGGCGATACTGTGGAACGTATGCCAGCTGCTTCGCACAGCGTCTTCACAATATGGAAGATGGTTATGCGTGAGAGGGCTGTGCCACGACGGAAACTCACAAATACCATGTCCTCATGGCCAGGGCGTATGGCTATCCCGTCGCGCGAAGCGAACCATAGTCTCAACTCGTCGATAGCGCTCTGCGAGATAGGCACCAGGCGCTCCTTCTTACCCTTGCCATGTACACGAATGAAACCCTCGTCAAGAAACAAGTCCGACAGTCGCAGATTACATAATTCACTAACCCGCAGCCCGCAGGAATACAAGGTCTCAATGATAGCACGGTCGCGCTGGCCCTCGGCCTTCGACATATCAATGGCAGCAATAATGCTGTCAATCTCCTCAATGGTAAGCACATCGGGCAACTTGCCTCCACGTGCCGGGGACTCTAACAATTCACATGGGTCAGTCTCTATCTCACGTTCCAGGTAAAGAAATTTATAGAACGAGCGTACACCCGCGAGGATGCGCGCAATGGAACGCGTTGTAATACCTATGTCCATCAGCGATGCCACAAACGTCTGCAACTGATCAGTTGTTACCTGATGATAGTCTATACCCTCGGCATCAAGAAACGTTAGCAACTTATCCAAGTCTTTCTGATAAGCTGCTAACGTATTGTCTGAGAAGCCGCGTTCCAGACGAAGATATTGTTGGTAGCGGCGAAGAATAGGTGGCATTAACTAAGCATTTAACGCGTTGCTCCACCTAAGGCGATATACAAGGCTATGACGGCCTTTGCACCATTGTACATGTTCATAGCCTCGCTGAGCTGTGCCGAGAGCAACGACTCTTGGGCGGTGAGCTTATGCGGCAACGGCGCTGCCTGCCATGTAAACGAGGGCTACGCTGACGATAGCGTAGAGCTCGGGGAACACGGCGAGGACGATGGTGTTACCGAAGAGGTAGCTGTGGCCCTGGGCAATGCCGGCGATACCGTTGGCACAAACCTGACCCTGACGGATACCGGAGAAGAGGCAAGCGAGGCCGCAAGCCAAGCCGGCACCGAAGACGGTGGCTGCCTGAATAGCTGTTGTTTCAGGAGTGAGCAGGTTGAACATGTTCTGGCACATGTAGAAACCAGCGAAGCCATACAGACCCTGTGTGCCGGGGAGAGCCGTCAGCACGAGGGCGTTACCGAAGAGCTTGCTGTCCTTCTTCAAGCCGCCGATAGCGGCATTACCAGCGATGGTTACTCCGTAGGCGCTGCCGATGCCGGCCAGACCTACCATGATTGCTACGCCAATGTAGGCGATGAGGAGTGTTGTGTTCATAATTGATGTTTTTGTTTAAGATTTATTTGTTTTATATTTATTTCGTGATGACGTTATAACGTAATTACGTAATAACAAGTTATTTGAAAGGAGTATAGGCACTGCCACCGCCCTCGTAGCCTGCGTTCTTGAAGAACTCGACGAAGGTGAGACGCATCGGGTGGACAAAAGCGCCGAGGACGTTCATGAACATGTTCAGCGCATGGCCCACGACGAAGATGAGCACCATGACGATAGGTCCGAGGATGGCATTGTCGGGAGCCAAGCCTGTGGCCAGACTGTCGAAGACCGTGGCGAGGATGCCGCCGGAGAGACCGAGGGCAAAGAGACGGACATACGAAAGCATGTCGCCGAGCATGCCCGTGGCGGTGTTGTAGGCGTCCCAGAGACCTGTTCCCACGTTGATGAGGAAGCCCGTGGCGGGGTTCTTCTCGTAGCGCTCAGGACTGTTGTAGCAGAATGCAAGCACGAAGCCGGCAATGGTGAACCACTTGGCGATACCTGAGTAGGCGGGCAACAGCAATACTACGGCCAGCGAGAGGATGACCATCATCCAGCCTATGGTGGCCAGCGAATAGCGGAAGCCGAACTGGATGGTGCGGTTGTAGGCCTTAAGGCACATGCCGAAGATGATCTGGATGAAGCCGAGGATGAGCGAGAGATTGAACATCTGGCTGTTGTCCAAATGAACGGCCTGACCGATGCGGTCAAAGAGCGGTACGTTCAAGTCGTAGAGGTTGAAGCCGAAGAATGCGCCCGAGAGCAGTCCGCAGAAGAAAGCGGAGAGGCCCAGGATGAGCAGCAGATTCATGGCGGCTTTCAGGCTCTGGCTCAGGTCCTTCTTGAAGAACTTTATGGCCAGCACGCCGAGGGTGATGAACAGGCCATAGCCCGAATCGCCCAAGCAGAGGCCAAAGAAGAGGATGTAGAAGGGCGCGAGGAAAGGCGTGAGATCCAACTCGTTGTACTTCGGCAGCATGTAGAGCTCGGTGAACATCTCAAAGAGCTTGAAGAAACGGTTGTTCTTCAGGCAGACGGGGATGTCGTCGTCGGGCTGAGGGTCTGCAATCTCGAACCAAGCTCCGCTGTCGGCAAAGGCAGCTTGCATCTTATCCTTGTCCTTGGCCGGTATCCAGCCACGGAGGACCATCAGATGGTCGTCGGCAGCCGTTTCGGTGCCAAAGCGCACGGTGTCGAAATTCATGCGCGACTGCAACTGCTCGCGGTAGGCCTCGAGATCGGCGCGTTGGGTAGCAGCAGTCGTCGAAAGTTGAGCGTTGAGTGTCGCAAGCTGAGCATTGATGCTCTCATGTTCAGCACGAAGCGCACTGAGCGAAGCCTCGGGAAGGGTAACGGCAGTGGCAGGAATGTCCTGCTCCTCGCCTCGGGTGATGGCGACAAAGTAGGTCAGTCCCTTCACCTCGTTGATGGCCTCAACAGGGAAGTTGGGAGCAATCTCCTTCTTGAAAGCTTTGGTGGAGGCTGTGTAGAAATGCATCTCGCAACCGGCAGCAGCCATCTGCTTGTTCACCTCGTTGGGATCGAACTCTCCCCACGGGGTAAGGGTCTCCACCTGCTCTGCCAGCTCTTTCTCGCGACTGGCGAGATCGGCTTGGCGCGCAAAGAGGGATTCGAGGGTAGCGATATCGCTACTTAAAGTACGATCCGCGGAGGTGGTGTCGGGAACTTGAGGCTCGGCACTCTTCTTGTCTGCGGGGAGGTTCTCCATCTGCTTCAAGAGGGCATCCACACGCCGCAGTTCAGCCATGTCTGCCGATACGGCATCCGACTGCCCTTCGGCGAGGGCACCGCCTTCGATGTGCATGACACCGAGTTCCTGCAAACGATGTAGGAACTCTTCATATTCCCGATGATAAACCAGGAATGTGAGTTTCTTCATTTTCTCTATCATGCGTCGCCTCCTTTCTGTTCTTCACCGACGGCATCGGCGGTCACACTTTCCTCATCCTCAGCCTTACGTTTCTCCTGCAAGGACTTGAGGATCTTCTGGCTGGACTTGGAGAGGTTCTCCTCATCCTCCATGAATCGTTTGATCTTTCGCACCGCTTCTTGGAAGCCAGGTATCTGCACTTTCTCGAAGAGGTTGACTTTCTGCGTCGTTTTGCGGCGGGCGTGGTCAAGCAGGTCGCACTTGGCAACGGCAAACTCGCGCTCAACAGCGGTCTTAGCCAAACCGTTAAGCAGGTTGATACCGTCGAAGTACCACTTGGGAGCACTGAAGATGCCGAAAGGCTTAGCCTCGAGCTTGATATTCTTTAAAATAGGAACGCGCACACCCGCGATCTTCTTGACATCCAGCTCGACATCCTTGAGCTCAACTAGCGAGGCATCGAACTCGCCCCAGAGGGCGTACATGCGTTCGTAACCTGCTATCTGCTCCTGCAGTTTCGCCTCCAACGCCGTCACCTCCTCCTTGCAGCGCTTCACCTCAAGACGCAACGCCGTCTCCTTGTTCTTGATGATCGGGAGCGTGCGCTGTCGCATCTTGAGCTGCTTCTCAATCTGCTGGAGCGAAGTTTTGTTGTATTGAAACTTGATAGCCATTTACTTCCAGTAAATATCTGTGAACTCTTTCTTGATGTTGACCTCCTCGAGCTTGAAGTACTTGCGGAACAGTCCCCAGGTGACGTCGAGCATCTCGGTGGTGTCCACGTTGACGTCGATGGCGAGGATGGCTGTTGCATAGTCCTTAGCGAAGTCGAGGCAGCGGTTGTCGTAGTCGGTGAGGTCGAAACCGTTCTCCAACTTGGTCTTGGCATTGGCGGCATCGGAATACAGACGGATGGCGGCGTTCATGACCTGCGAGTGATCCTTGCGGGTCTTCTTACCAGCCACAAGCTGCTTCAGACGCGACAGCGAACGGAACGGATCGACGATGACCTTACCCACATCAGAGTCGCGGCGCAGATAGAGCTGACCTTCGGTGATGTAACCCGTGTTATCAGGCACAGCGTGGGTGATGTCGCCGCCGGAGAGAGTGGTCACGGCGATGATGGTGATGCTGCCGCCGCCAGCGCTCTCGGGGAACTGCACTGCCTTCTCGTAGATCTTGGCCAAGTCGGAATAGAGCGAGCCAGGCATAGAGTCCTTGGAAGGAATCTGGTCCATACGGTTAGACACGATGGAGAGGGAGTCGGCATAGGAAGTCATATCGGTGAGCAGCACAAGTACCGTCTCATGCTTCTCCACAGCGAAGTACTCGGCTGCGGTCAGCGCCATATCGGGGATAAGCAGACGCTCAACGGCAGGGTCCTCGGTAGTGTTCATGAAGGAAATGATACGATCGAGAGCACCTGCGTTCGAGAACGTATTCTTGAAGAAGTAATAGTCGTCGTTGGTCATACCCATACCGCCAAGGATAATCTTATCAACCTTAGCACGCAGGGCTACCATAGCCATGACCTCATTGAAAGGCTGGTCGGGGTCGGCGAAGAAAGGAATCTTCTGCCCGGAGACGAGCGTGTTGTTCAAGTCGATACCTGCAATACCCGTAGCGATGAGCTCACTGGGTTGCTTGCGGCGCACGGGGTTCACGCTGGGACCGCCGATGGGCACTTCTTTGCCTTCGATGGCAGGACCGCCGTCGATGGGTTGTCCATAGGCATTGAAGAAACGACCTGCGAGCTGTTCGCTCACCTTCAGTGATGGCGAATGACCGAGGAAGACAACTTCGGCGTTGGTGGGAATACCACCCGTGCCTTCAAACACCTGCAGGGTGATGTCATCACCCATAATCTTCACCACCTGAGCCAACTTGCCGTCGATGGTGGCCAGTTCATCGTAGCCTACACCTGTGGCCTTTAGCGAACAAGTGGCTTTCGTGATCTGGCTGATCTTTGTATATATTTTCTGAAAAGCTTGTGCCATAGTATTCCGTTATTTAATGAATTCCTCAATCTGACGCTTGAAATCGTAGTACTCGTCACTCTTGTACTGGCAGTAGTTCCACTGCTTGCAGAGGTTGATAAGTTTGCGGAAGAAGTCGGTGGCCTCGAGGAAGGTCTCGAACTGGAAGTCGTGCTCGCAGATGGTGGTGACCATGTTCAGGATCTCCTCCTGACGCTCAATGGGCGTCACGGCGTCCACCTCATCGAAGGCATCCTGCTGAAGGATAACGTAGTCAATAATCTCGGACTTCCAGAAAGTCACGTGATAGTCAACAGGTACGCCATCGTCACCGAGGATGTTGATCTGCTCGGCAATCTCCTTACCACGCTGCATGCGGGTCTTAAGGTTGAGTACCTTGGGAATCCACTCCTCGTTGATATGCTCCTTGATATACTCTGCAAACTCCGGGTATTCGAGGTACTTGGAATAGGAGTCGATGGGATTGACTGCAGGATAACGCTTCTTGTCGGCACGCTCCTGTTCGAGGGCGTAGAAGCAGCGGGCTACCTTCTTAGTACTCTCGGTGACAGGCTCCTTGAGGTTACCGCCGGCAGGCGATACCGTACCGATGAAGGTGATAGAACCTACCTGGCCATTGTTGAGATAAACATAACCGGCACGACCGTAGAAGTTGGAGATCAAAGCGGAGAGGTCCATAGGGAATGCATCGGGACCAGGCAGCTCCTCCATACGGTTACTCATCTCACGCAGTGCCTGTGCCCAACGTGATGTGGAGTCAGCCATCAGCAGCACGCGCAGACCCATGGAGCGATAGTACTCGGCCATCGTCATAGCGGTGTAAACCGAAGCCTCACGGGCAGCCACAGGCATGTTAGAGGTGTTGGCGATGATGATGGTACGCTCCATCAGCTTGCGACCTGTGTGGGGGTCTTCGAGCTCGGGGAACTCGGTGAAGATTTCCACGACCTCGTTGGCACGCTCACCACAGGCGGCGATGATTACGATGTCAGCCTCAGCCTGCTTGGAGATGGCGTGCTGAAGCACCGTCTTACCCGTACCGAAGGGACCGGGGATAAAGCCCGTGCCACCCTCGACGATGGGGTTGAAGGTGTCGATAGTGCGGACGCTGGTCTCAAGGAGCTTGAAGGGACGGGGCTTTTCCTTGTAGTTCGTCATAGCAAACTTCACGGGCCAGTGCTGGATCATGTTGACATCCAGGTCCGTGCCGTCCTCAAGGGTGAGGGTGGCGATGGTGTCCGTTACTTTGTACTGTCCGGCCTTGGCAATGCTCTTGACGGTAGCCGTGCCCTTCATCTGGAAGGGAGCCATAATCTTCAGCGGCTGGCAGTTCTCTTCGACCTTACCGAGCCAATCACTGCCGACGACCTTGTCGCCTACCTTCACGATGGGCTCGAAGTCCCAGAGGCGCTCACGGTCGAGGGGGTCGGTGTACTGTCCACGCTTGAGGAAGACGCCCTCCATCTTGTCGAGGTCGTTCTGCAGACCGTCGAAGTTCTTGCTGAGCATACCCGGGGCAAGTTGCACCTCGAGCATGTGGCCTGTGAACTCGGCCACGGCACCCACTTTCAGTCCGCGAGTGCTCTCGAATACCTGAACGTAGACGTCCTGACCGATGACCTTGATGACCTCGCTCATGAGGCGGTCGCCGCCGGTCTCGATGTAGCAGATCTCACCCTGCTTCACCGGTCCGTCCACGCGGAGCGTTACCATGTTGGCGATAACGCCACTTACTATTCCTTTTGTCATAAATATATTTATTTGTTTATTTCCTTATAAATTCCTCAGGCACTTTAGCTTCGCCTCGCAGGTTCTCGATGATTTCGGTGAAACGCTCACGACCTTGCTCTGGATCGAGCAACGCCCAGCGCTCAAGAATCTCGGAACGGACTACATAAGCGAAGAGGGCTGTGATATCAAAAGGTTCGAAGAAGGTCTTCTCCTCGAGCCAATTCCAGCGGAGGGCATCGATGAGGCGTTCTTTCTCCACGGGGTCAGTGGTCTCGGCTGCCTGCATGAGGTCCTTGACATAGTCCAGTTCTGCGCCAAGTCCGAAATCGGGCTGGTTGGCCTGCTTCAGGATGGCGTCCACCACGGCACCGCTGCCCTGAACATAGTCGGCCAGCGACCAACCCTGGCGACGAGCGATAAGGGCTGTGAGTATATTGAGGATGTTGAAATTCAAGTCATACCACTCAGCCATCATCGTGTTGGGACATTCACGAGCGTAATCATAGTAGGCAAGGAGGGCTGCATCGCGTGGGAACCAGCCTGCCTGACTTGCGTGTGCATCGTAGTCGCGGACAAAGTCGGCCATGAATGCAGGGAAGCCCTTGACGGCTCCGTCGAGCTCGCGTGCATCCTCGATGAGTTGACCGAGAGCTTCGCGGTCGTAGTTGCCACGATCGTCGAGTTCGGCGTCGGCATCGGCAAGCAGGGCTGCAAGGTTCTCGCAGTCGAAACGCAGAAAATAACGCTCCATCAGTCGTGCGTCCTGCGGCTCGAGCACATCAGCCAGCTCTTCTTTCAATTGAAGTAGAGTGTGCTGCGGCTGTGCATCGGTAAGCTTAACCGTGGGCAGTCCTGCCATGAAACAATAGTAGTTTGCCATATCTTTTAGTTAACGAGTTGAAGGGTTAACGAGTTGACGAGTTGATTGTTGAATCTCTGCAATAGTTGATAACAAAGCCATTAAGACACAACTTGTTTACTTGTCAACTTGTTTACTTGTCAACTTAAAGTTTAGAACAGCATATCAATAAGTTGTGGACGCAAGAAGCCCTTGAAATAGTTCTCGAGTTCTTCCTTGCCAAAGTCCACGCGATAGCTACCGTCGGCGGGCTGCACGGAGAAGAGCGTCTGCTTACCGTTGACTTTCTCAATCTTCACGCCCTTGTCGAGCAGTGCCTTGGCTTCCTTGGCAAAATAAGCCTTAAGAGCATCGGCATCCTCGGTGGAAATGACGAGCTCCTGGTTCTTAGCCCACTGCGAAGCGAGAGCCACGACAAACTGTCCGAGGAAATTCTTATCATCGGTAAGGCCTTTAACGCTTTGGCTTACAATCTTGTCGCTTACAACATTAGTTATTTCACTCTTCAGTGCGTTGAGCGCCTGACCAGTGTAGAGCTTGAGTTCGCTCTTTGTGTTCTTGTCGAGCTCTGCAGCCGCTTTCTTCGACTGCTGAGCGATAGCTTCGGCCTGCGCTTTGGCATCGGCTACGATCTTTGCAGCCTCTTCCTGCGCCTTAGCGATAATCTGGGCGGCCTCAGCCTGCCCTTTCTCGACGCCTTCACGACGGATCTTGTCGGTGAGTTCTTGGATTTTTTCCATTATTAATAATAAGTAAAATGATAATTGTCGTTTATTTGCGCGCAAAAGTACTCATAATTTGTCGTGTTACAAAACTTTGTCTCCTTTTTTCTTTGGCTTTTTTGCTTTATGGGCTTTACAGACAAGCTAAAAATAAAAATGACAATATTTTATTGCATAAAGACCAAATAATATTGTCGGAAAAGACATAAATTATATATCTTTGTACCGCAAATAAAGACATAATGAATATTATTGTTTAACTTAATCATATCACAATGAAAAGACTTGCTTTCAGCCTCTTGGCTATGTTTACCCTAACCGGCATTTATGCTCAGTGGCAGCCGCAGGGCGACAAGATTAAAACTCAGTGGGCAGACCAGGTGAATCCCTCTAATGTACTGCCCGAATATCCGCGTCCTATAATGGAGCGCAGCGATTGGATGAACCTCAATGGCCTGTGGGATTACGCTATCAGACCGCGCGGCGAGGTTCGTCCCGACGCATTCGATGGAAAGATTCTCGTGCCTTTTGCCATCGAATCAAGCCTCTCGGGCGTGCAGAAAACCGTTGGCCGCCAAAACGACCTGTGGTACCATACTACCTTTACACTGCCTAAGGGTTGGAAAGGCCGCCACGTATTGCTTCACTTCGGTGCAGTAGACTGGCGTAGTGAAGTCTACGTCAACGGTATCAAGATTGGCGGTCACCAAGGCGGTTATGCAGCTTTCTCGTTCGACATAACTCCTTACCTTGAGGGCAGCCGCCAACAGATTGATGTTCGAGTATGGGATCCTACCGACGACGGCTTCGGAGGCATTGGCAAACAACGCAATAAGCCTAACGGCATCTGGTACACAAGCGTTACCGGCATTTGGCAGACGGTTTGGCTTGAGCCTGTAGCCGAAAAGCATATAACTCAGGTAGTAGCGACACCAGACATTGACAAGCGCAAGCTCGTGGTGGAAACTCGCACGGCAGGCACTACCGAAGCAGATATCGTGAAGGTTACGTTGCGCGAAGGCAAAACCGTTGTTGCCACTGGGCGCGCAGCCGCTGGACAAACAGCAGAGCTGGCCGTGAAGGAGCCAAAGCTGTGGAGCCCCGACAGTCCCTTCCTCTACGATATGGACGTCGAACTTCTCAGCGCCGGTCGCAGCGTTGATGCTGTGAAGAGTTATGCTGCAATGCGCAAGATATCTATCGGTCGCGACAAGGACGGTATCATGCGCATGATGCTCAACAACAAGCCCCTCTTCCAGCTCGGCCCGCTCGATCAAGGCTACTGGCCCGACGGTCTCTACACGGCTCCTACCGACGAGGCTTTAGTCTATGATATCAAGAAAACTAAGGACTTCGGTTTCAACATGATACGCAAGCACATGAAGGTGGAGAGTGACCGTTGGTTCACGCATTGCGACCGACTCGGCATAGTAGTGTGGCAAGACCAGCCTATGTCTGACGATGGTCCCGGCTGGAACAATCGAACCTATTGGGAAGGCAGCGATGAAGGCCGCCGCTCGAAGGAGTCGGAGGACAACTTCCGCGCTGAATGGCAGGAGATTGTCAATCAGTTCCGCGCCTATCCCTGTGTCGTGGTGTGGACTCCTTTCAACGAATCTTGGGGACAGTTCAAGACGAAGGAGATTTCAGAATGGACCAAGCAACTCGATCCCTCTCGCCTCGTGAATCCAGCCAGTGGCGGCAACCACCACCTTACGGGCGACATCCTTGACCTTCACAACTATCCCGGCCCGGACATGTACCTTTTCGATGCAGCACGAGCAACCGTGCTTGGCGAGTTCGGCGGCTTAGGTCTGGCGCTTGAAGGCCATTTGTGGCAGCCCGACCGCAACTGGGGCTATGTTCAGTTTAAGAACATCGATGAGGTTACAGCCCGATACGTCGAGAATATGCAAGCCCTCAAACCATTCATTACGAGAGGTTTCGCTGCTGCAGTCTACACACAGACAACCGACGTGGAAATTGAGGTGAACGGCCTCATGACCTACGACCGCAAGGTCATTAAGATAAAGGAAGACCAGATGCGTCAGGTCAACCAGGAAATCGTGAACAGTCTGAAATAATAATTCGACCGGACGTGTGAGCTTGTACGACCGGACATAAAGGCTCACACGACCGGACATATCAAACCTTTCGACCGGTCATTTTACAAACTTGTTAAAACGAAAAGAGCGGCTATCCTCACGGACAGCCGCTCTTTCATGAAAAATCATTTACCTTATAAACTAACTAACTAAATCTCTTCAGTTGGAAACTGGCGCTCGAACCTCGCGACTCGGTTGCCGGTTTGTTGAATGTATTGGGATTGTTTATCCGAACTGGACAGGGAACGTACCCGTAGGAGTAAATTCGTTGTTACCATTGTTCTTCATTCCAAATCCCATCACTGCTGCAATAGCTACTACTGCAAGCAGTACAATTGTCATTGCATTCATCTTGTTATCCTTTTGTTAAACAATCATATACCTGAGCCACAAGGGCTCACGAACTTTTACCTAATATCATGTCTTTGGGCTTGTGTGAGCCTCGCTTGGCTCGCCCTTCTTTTGATTTGCTGGTGCAAAGGTATGGGCTTTTTCGGATATACGAGCAAAAACTATGCTTTAAAACATAAAAACAGCCCTTTTCCTTGACTAACGTCAACAAATACTACATAGAAAAGAGCATTATTATATGTTTCTTAACACTCAAGACGACTATATAAACAAACGCGCAGCAGGCTCCTGTCTGTATGCGCGCGTGTACGTGTTTAAAAGATGTGTAGAACTAAGTCTTTCAGAACATAGTGGCCACTCGACGAATGCCAGCGACGAGTGCATCCACTTCTTCGCGTGTGTTGTAAAGAGCGAAACTGGCACGCACAGTGCCCTCTATGCCCAATCGGTGCATCAGCGGTTCGGCACAATGATGGCCTGTGCGTACTGCTATGCCTAAGCGGTCGAGCAATGTTCCCATGTCGAGGTGGTGGATATTCCCTACAAGGAAGGAAATGACGGAAGAGCCTATCCCACAGCCTTCACCTGCCTCAACAGGGCTTGCCCCCTGACGTGAATGGCCGAAAATCCTCATATCTGGGATTTGCCGCAGCTGCTCAAGAGCGTATTGCGTGAGGTCGTGTTCGTAGGCCTGTATAGCAGGCATGCCTATGGCATTGACGTACTCGAGAGCACGTGCCAGGCCTGTGACGGCGACATAATCGGGGGTACCGGCCTCGAACTTATACGGCAATACGTTCCATGTAGTGTGTTCGAAGCTTACCTTGCCAATCATCTCGCCTCCACCCATGTAAGGTGGCATCTGCTCGAGCAGCGCCTCCTTGCCATAAAGCACGCCAATGCCAGTGGGGCCATAGACCTTATGCCCGCTGAAAGCAAGGAAATCGCAATCCAAAGCCTGCACATCAATTGCCTGATGTGGGGCGGCCTGAGCGGCATCGACCAGCACCGGCACATTGTGAGCATGCGCCGCGGCTATTATTTCCTTAATCGGATTCGCTGTTCCGAGCACGTTGGAAACGGCCGTAACCGCTACCAGACGTGTGCGGCTATTAAACAGTCCGGGCAAAGCGCTTGTGTCCAGAATGCCCTCGTCTGTTATAGGGCACACGCGGAGCTTGACAGGTATCCGGCTCTGAAGGAGCTGCCACGGCACTATGTTGGAGTGGTGCTCCATCTCGGTGATGATAATCTCGTCGCCTTCGCTTAGAAAAGCCTGCCCAAAACTCGAGGCCACGAGGTTGATGCTCTCGGTGGTACCGCGCGTGAACACTATTTCCGTGGTTGAACGGGCATTGATGAAACGGCGCACCGTCTCGCGTGCAGCCTCCATAAGGTCGGTAGCCTGTTGCGAGAGGTAGTGCACACCGCGATGCACATTAGCATTCACGTTGAGGTACTCCTCAGTCATCACATCCACCACGCAACGGGGTTTCTGCGTCGTGGCTGCGTTGTCGAGATAAACGAGCGGCCGCCCGTAGACCTCGCGCCCGAGGATGGGGAAGTCGTTTCTAATATTTTGAATGTCAAGCATAATCAATCAAACAAACTTGGTTGTCCGTCGGAAAGCTTGTAGCGGCTCCGCTCCAAATGCCCGTAAGCCAGGTCTGTGGCTTCGCGACCACGCGGTGTGCGCTTGATGAAGCCTTCCTTGATGAGGAACGGTTCGTAGACCTCCTCTACGGTTCCGGGGTCTTCACCTATGGCCGTGGCTATAGTTCCAACGCCTACAGGGCCGCCTTTGAACTTGTCGATGATGGCGAGCAGGATCTTGCGGTCAATCAAGTCAAGTCCGTGTTTATCAATATTCAACGCCTCAAGTGCATAGCGTGCTATCTCGAGGTCTATGCGCCCGTTGCCCTTGACCTGTGCGAAGTCGCGCACTCGGCGCAAGAGAGCGTTGGCAATACGTGGCGTGCCGCGGCTGCGACGTGCTATCTCGGCCGCTGCAGAATCGTCGATAGGCTGATTTAGGATTGAGGCGGAACGCAGCACGATGCCTTTCAGTGTGTCGGCATCGTAGTATTCAAGGTGCAGATTGATGCCGAAACGTGCACGCAAAGGAGCAGTGAGCAAGCCCGAACGTGTGGTGGCACCAACGAGAGTGAAGGGATTAAGGTCTATCTGTATGCTGCGTGCCGACGGTCCTCGGTCTATCATGATATCGATACGATAATCCTCCATGGCCGAGTAGAGATACTCTTCCACCACGGGTGACAGGCGATGAATCTCGTCGATGAACAGCACATCGTGAGGTTCCAGCGAAGTGAGGATGCCTGCCAAGTCGCCCGGTTTGTCGAGCACGGGCCCGCTTGTTATCTTGAATCCCACGCCGAGTTCGTTGGCAATGATATTCGACAATGTTGTCTTGCCCAGTCCCGGAGGTCCATGCAGCAGGGTATGGTCGAGGGGTTCGCTGCGGTATTTGGCTGCTTCGACAAAGATGCGCAGGTTGCTTACCTGAGCCTCCTGCCCGGCAAAGTCGTCGAAGCGCAACGGGCGCAGGGCATTCTCGAAGTCGGACCCTCCTCCCTGCCCCTCCCTTGATGGGATGGTAGAAGAATGTAATAGGCTATTGAGCTCCTGATCCATTGGAATAGAATAGTTTTGAACTTATATCTTTACCTCGTCGAGGTTTATCAGTCCGTTGACGATGGCGTAGATGGTGAGACCTGCAGGCGAGTGAATCTGCGTCTTGCGGGCAATGTTGCGGCGGTGTGTCATCACAGTGTTGGCGGAGATGAACATACGCTCGGCGATCTCTTTGTTCGAGAGTCCGCGCACTACGTGGCAGATAACTTCCTTCTCGCGCTCAGAGAGTTCATTCGACGTGTCCACGCTTTGGTCGCCTGAAGGCTTATTGTCGTTGTGCTCACCTTCAGCCCCCTGCCCTATCTTATCACGCACCTCACGCTCCAAACGGTGTACCGCTTCGGCAAAGAGAGTGTCCTCGAGATGGCAATGCGAGAAGAGGTCTTCCTCCATGATGTAGATGTCCATCAACGTATCGGCCAGTCGCTGCGTATCGCTGTCGCTGGGATAGTACTTGATGATAATGGATTTCAACTCGTTGCTGCTCTTACTGAGGCTGGTGTGATTGTCGCGATGCTGGTGAGCCAGATCGGTATATGAGGCGTTGCGGTTAGGCAGCTTACCGTCGAGCAGCTGCTGCACGTAGGTGTGTATGTGGTCGTTTTCGTAGTCCATGTGCCGCTGCACCTCTGCTGCGAACTCATCATAGAATTTCAGTATTAAGAACGCTATCTGGTTCTTGGCCGAGCAGTCGATGGCCTCAATTAGTTTACGGCGTATTGCGGGCAGGCGGAAGTCAATGAAATAGGCATGTGAGCGTTGCAGGTAACGCATGAGTTCTGCCACACTCACTTCCTCGGCCAGTTGCTCCAGCGCCATTCGTCCTTCGCTGAGTATGAAGTTCACTACGGCCAGGAAGGTGTCGGTGTCGACACCGCTGGCTACACAAGTCTCGCCTATACTCTTGTCGCCGAAGCCGAGAGGTAGGCCGAAGCGCGAGATTACCTGCAACAGCCGGTAGTCGTCGTGAATAAGGTCGCTCATGTGAGCGCTTTGCGTGAAATGCATATATTTCTGTAGTTTGTTCGTTTTTACGTGTGCAAAGGTATGAAAAAGATTAGAGATACGAGATTAGTGAATAAAGTTTTTTACCTCTTACCTCTCATTTTTATTGGTATTTGGCTCTGAAAAGTGAATAAACAAAGGCAATGATAAAGCAGCAGACCTTGTAAACCCCGTAGGGGTCTTGCAGGTCATCTGCTATATCATTCCCCAAACAAAAAAAGCCCAACCTCAACGACTGAGGTCAGGCTTTCTTATGTCGCTACGCGGACTACAAAGCTTAGCGCAGGCTCTCGGTTATGACTGCCGTGCCGCCACGCTTAACCTGAATCTTAGCAGATGCGGGCAACTTCTCGGCTGCTGCAGCCAGAGCGTCGGAGCTCTTGACAGCGTAAACGGCCGACTTCACTTTGTTGTCGAACTGTGAGATGGCATCCTGAGTGAGGATAGTGAACTCCTGCTTGTTGGCATCAACGGTGAAACCCTGAACGCGGAAAGCGGTAGCGAACAGGCCGTTGATGGTTGTCTCGGCAATCAGAGCCTCCGACTTCTCAGCTGTCGTAGCAGTTGCGGGGAGACTTGTGTTCTGAAGCAGCCAAGAGTAGGTGTAGGTCTTGGGGCCGTCGTCTTCTTTGTCATCGTCGCCACATGCAGCTGTGATGAAAGGCAGAGCCACGATGAGCAGGGCTGCCATGATTTTCCAAATGTTCTTCATTGTCTCTTAATTAATTAAATGGTTAGACGTATTCTTTCTGAGCGGCAAAGGTAGATATTTTTTTAATCAGAGCAAAAGTTTTTAGAGATTATTTAGTTTTTCACACATCTATGGGCATGTTTAGCCGCTTCAAAATGCCATATTCACGCACCATCATCATTTGTCGTTCATATACGAAAGGGGTACCTTGCAAACAAATAATACTCGTCACAAATGTTAATAAATCAAAAAGATTACAAGAATAATGAAAAACTAGTGTATCTTTGCACCGCTTTTTTCGGCATTGTATGCCTTCATCGGGCTATCATGCCGCTGATCAGGGCTATTAATCCAATGACTTACAACAGAATCATATTCAAGGAGTACGGCGTCACCGTAGAACTGTCGGACTTTAATCTGCATGGCAAGACCAGGGAGGTGCACGCTATCCTCCACGTGGAGCCGCGCGGCGAGCTCTTCCCCGCGCAGTACGACCGTATCTGCAGTGCCGAGCAAGCCTTGCTGGCACAGCCCCAATACTCCGGCTTGCAGATTCTGTTCAAACGTTGTTTCCTGAGCGATGCCGCCAACCAGCCGGTGCCCCACGACTCACATATCTCTTTGATACAGCAGGCGCCCCTCGACGGGTCGAAGGTAGCCGTGTGGCTGTATCTTGCGAGTAATATGAACATTGAGGACCGCGACGGTCTCGTGGAGGCCTCGCACAACGGATACCGCCACCTGTGGATGCTTGGCCTCACCCATAGCGCCGGCGACAGCGCCGCCCAGACCACGGCCCTGCTCAGTTGCTACGAGGCCGCGCTGCAACGCTGCGGCGCCACCCTAGCCGACAACTGCATCCGCACCTGGTTCTTCGTGCGCGACGTGGACACCCAGTATGCGGGCATGGTGCGTGCCCGTCGCGAGAACTTCATACAGCAGGGGCTCACCGAGCAGACGCATTATATAGCCTCGACAGGCATCGGAGGCATTCCTGCCGATAGCGATGCCCTCGTTCAGCTCGGCGCCTACGCCCTCATGGGCTTCCAACCTGACCAGCAGCAGTATCTCTATGCCCGCACCCATCTCAATGCTACCAGCGAATATGGCGTCACTTTTGAGCGCGGCACGCGCATCGACTATGGCGACCGCCGCCACGTGTACATCAGCGGCACGGCATCGATAAACAATCGCGGCGAGGTGGTTCACGTGGGCGACGTGGTGAGCCAGACGCGACGTATGTGGGACAATGTGGAGGCGCTGCTGGCGGAAGCAGACACGAGTTTCGACGATGTGGCACAGATCATCGTCTACCTTCGCGATATTGCCGACTACGACGTGATAAAGTCGATGTTCGACAGCCGTTTCCCCTCGACGCCCTACGTCATCACCCTCGCACCTGTCTGCCGCCCCACCTGGCTCATCGAGATGGAGTGTATCGCCATCAAAGGGCTTAGCAATTCGCACTACCGCGATTTCTGACATCGGTTCCCGACAGTGTTTAGCGTTCACCGCCTCTTCACCGACGATAATCTTTTTCTATTACCTTTCTTATTTGACGCTAAGCCAAATGATCACCTTCACTCTGCCCAACGGCCTCCGCACTATCATCGCTCCATCAACAACGAATGTCGTCTATGCCGGAATAGCGGTAGCTGCCGGCACACGCCACGAACTCGACAGCGAGAGCGGTATGGCTCATTTCGTGGAACACATGAATTTCAAGGGCACTCAACGCCTCACATCCATGCAGATACTCAACCGCATGGAGAGCGTTGGCGGCGACCTCAACGCATACACAGGCAAGGAAGAAACGGTTTTCTACAGCGTTTTCATGCGCGAGCATTTGCGACGTGCCCTGCCTCTGTTAATGGACATAGTGTTCAACAGCACCTACCCACAGGCTGAATTGGAAAAGGAGCGCGAAGTGGTCATTGACGAGATTGAGAGCTATCTCGACACGCCTGCCGAGCAGATTTACGATGACTTCGAAGCCAAGCTCTTCGCAGGTCATCCGCTAGGTAGGAATATCCTTGGCAATGCCGAACGGCTCCGCCAATACACTACAGCCGACCTTCGTGCCTTCGTCTGCAGAACATATAGCTTGGAGAAGGCCGTACTATTCGTCAAGGGGAAGGTGACTGAGAAGGAGGTGAGAAGATTGATGGGAGAACCACTCCCCGCCCACCCCGTGATGGAGGAAGACTCTTCCCCCGCCCTCCCTATAAGGGAGGAAGCGGTCACCAATGACTCTGGTAAAGCGGATGCCTCGGGGGGAGAGTCCTCCACCCATCACCAAGCCCACGTCATGCTCGGCGCCCGCTCTTACGCTATGACTGATTCTCGCCACATAGGACTGGCCCTGCTTTCCAATCTTCTTGGCGGACCAGCCCTGAACTCACGCCTGTCCTTGGCACTAAGAGAGCGCACGGGCCTCGTCTACACCGTAGAGAGCAACGTGACAGCCTACACCGACACGGGCGTTTGGAGTGTCTACTTCGGCTGCGACCACTCTGATGTGCAACGTTGCCTACGTCTTGTGCAGCGAGAACTGCAGCGTCTTGTCGACGCACCACTCAGCCAGCGCACTCTTGATGCAGCACGCCGACAGATGAAAGGGCAGATGGCTATTGCCGCCGACAGCTTCGAGAACTCGGCCCTTGCCATGGCTAAGCAGTTCCTGCTCACTGGGCGCACCTACACTCTGGAGGAACGTTTCGCACAGCTTGATGCGCTAACGCCCGAGCTTTTATATGAGATAGCCTGCGATATCTTCGAGCCCAGCCGCCTCACCTCCCTAATATACCAATAACCATAAACGCAGGAAAATCATCATTCCTACGGTCGTATTAAGGTTTCCCACCGGTGGGAAACGTTTTTCCCATTGGTGGGAAGAGCTCTTCCCACCGGTGGGAAAGGTTCTTCTCACTGGTGGGAAAGGCTCGTTACTCTTGAGGAGAAAGTTCTTTCCTCTGGTGGAAAAAGTGTTTTTGACTATTTGTTCTCGAAACAATAGCCGTCGACGTAGGCATCGAAATGAGGTTCACCTTTGAGCCCGAACTGACGGAAGAGGGCTGCAACGCGTTCTTGCTGGTGAGGGGAGATCAGCCAACGGCCTTCGCGGTAGCGGTAGTACTGCGAGCTGCTGCCGAAGATGGTGTAGAGATGCTTGCGCAGAGCAACGCCTACTTCGTAGGGCACATCGGGCAACAGCCCCATCATGCCGCGCGCCATCCTTACGGGCTTCGCCTCGACATAATGGCAGCACCTGTCGTCCTTGCGGGCTGTAGGCAACACCGTCTCGTGGTGAGTGACGCTGTCGGGCATCAGCTGCCCCACAGCAAAGCGCAGGCAGGTGTCGCGGAGTGGGCATTCATTTTGGAAACACAGCGCCCAGTTGTATGGCGCATCTTCATAAGTCAAGTCTTTCATAAGTAGTAAAATTAAAGGTTGAAATTATTGTTAGTTTAACGCCACAAAGATACAACATTTTATCCAAGACTCCAAAATTTTGCCACTAATAAACACCTAATCTGCCTCCACAAATTACCGTTATCACACATCTGTCAGCACACACATCATAAGATAATTGTTTGTACAAAAGCAACCATCGCCACATTTTCACCTATTTATTTCTCCTGTTTGAGTTTTTTCCCTAACTTTGCCCCGTCTCAAGCCGAAATATTCTTCGTCCGAGGCACTGACTTACGACCTTTTAAACCAAAGAATTTATGCAACACATTAGTTTTTATAAAGACAGACTGCCTTTCCATCCCAGGTCAAATGTGGTCATCTACTTCGATGTTACGGGCATTAGCGCAAAACGTTATTATAATCTCATCATCACGCATTACGAGCTTATTGAGGCAGAATTCAGGCGTGGAGGACTGGAGTTCTGTTTCCTGCCGAAGATTGCGCATGATATGGACCTCCGAAAGATCTATCGCTACTTCAATCCTCAAGCAAGCGAAGGGGAGTTCAGGACTGATGTCAGTATGTATGATGACAGTGACCTGTTGAACTACATTGTAGCCGATTACAACTCCCAAAGCTTCGCACCCGGCATCATTCAATATATGGGCGAGGAGTTTGACCAGGAAGATACTTATACCTTTGCCTATACACCATTGACCTACAACTTCGGCGATTCACCTTTCGAGTTGATTCGGCAATATGTGAAACTGCATGGCGTAAGCAGAAACCTCTTTAGTAAAAATGAAGACCATGAATGGGAATATTTGGAACATTCCGCACTAATCGAAGAGCACCTGGTGGGGGAACCTCCTTACTTAGAACCATCAGGGTTATTTCCTCCAATTCAGGACGACATAAACAGGTATTATGAAGAGAATGATGTGGATATGATGATGAGTGAAGTGCAGATGCTCGTGGAACGTCTCCGCCGTAGCGGCATAGGCGAGGTAGCAATCCGGCGTCTGTTCAAGCCCACTCAGGAACTGAGCCGCCTCCACATAAAATATGGACGTATCACCCTGCCCGACTACAATAACATGGAGATAAAGATGCCTACTCTGTCGAAAGCAATCTTCTTCCTGTACCTGCGTCATCCTGAAGGAATCCACTTCTCGTATCTGCCCGACTACCGCGATGAGCTGCTACATCTTTATTCCTTAATCTCTGGCCGGGACAATCCCGAGGAGATACGCAAAAGCATCGATGATGTGACTGACCCGACCAGCAACTCTATCAACGAGAAATGCTCGCGCATCAAGCAGGCATTTCTCCGCGAGTTCGACGACAGTATTGCCCGCAACTACTACATCACAGGCGAAAGAGGAGAGGCCAAAAAGATCCTGTTGCCAAGGGAGAAAGTCACTTGGGACATGCCTAACTGAAGCCATTGGCAAACATACAATTTTCGCATCCCTGCAAGCTATGCAAAGTCTGCAAGCCTTGCAGGGATTTTTGTATCTGGAATGCAGCTATTACCTTTGCAGCGTCAAAACCAATGTTTAACCCCTAAAACTATTTTTAAACTATGGACTTAACAGGAAAACTTTTCGGAAGCAAAGCTCAAGAAACTGCTCAAACAGCAACAGATGCCGACCAGACATCAGCACAGAATGCAGCTCAAATGCCTCAGCAGGACAAGGCCGGTAGCACAGTCATCAACGTCTATCACCTCATCGTGCTTGACGAAAGCGGCTCCATGCAATGCGTTACCCATCAAACCATTACGGGTTGCAACGAGACCATTCAAAGCATCCGCGCCATGCAAAAGGCCAATCAGGATACTCAAAGGCACTTTGTGTCGATCTACTTGTTTGATTCTCAACACAGCCGCTACATCATTCAGAACAAAAACATCGATGAAGTGAGGGAAATCACGCCTAAGGATTACTGCCCCAACGCCTGCACCCCATTGTTTGATGCCCTGGGAAGCACGCTGACGGATATGCAGAGACTAATGAATCAGGACAACACCTTGGGCTACGTGACTATCATCACCGACGGCTACGAGAATGCATCACGCGAGTATACTCTCAATGGAGTTCGCATACTGATTAATGCCTTGAAAGAAAAGAATGTGATATTCTCTTTCATCGGGGCTAACATAGATGCCGAAGAGTACGCCAAGAGCCTTAATATTGATAATGTGATGCAGTTCATTCAAGACGAGGAAGGCATGAAACAAATGTGGGCCAAGGAGAGACGCGGCAAAATGCGTTCAATGGCCAGAATGAGCTTTGACAGCGCATTTGACGATTCATTCAAGCTGAAAAGCTTTGCTTGCGAAAGCAATAGCGACTATTACAAAGATGACGTTGATGAATCACGGATTGCCGATGAGCGGATTACGGAGCTGAAGGAAAACGAGGTTCTCGTGTTCGGTAGCAATGCGAGAGGAATACATAATGCAGGCGCTGCAGCCGTTGCCTTGGCACAGTTCGGGGCTAAGATGGGACAGGCTGAAGGTTTGCAGGGGCAGTCGTATGCCATTCCCGTTAATGGCGTCAGCAAACAAGAGCTGAAAGATGCCGTGCAACGCTTTTGCACGTTTGCTGCAGAGCATCCCGAACTGACCTTCCTGATTACGACAGCCGGTTGTGAGACGGTTGGTTGGACGGCCTACGACGTGGCTCCTATGTTCCAGCAGGCTACCCCATTGAAGAACGTTAAGTTCCCCCGAGCATTCTGTGATTTCCTCTTCTTCAATTAATCCCAAGGCTCAGACCGGCGAGAGATCGTAGAAGAGTTTGGCAACCGAAGGGCTAAGCGCCATGAAACACGAGAAGGGCTCCGCGATGTGCGGAGCCCTTCGTGGCTTTGAAAGCTGAACGACTCTTAGAGGTTGGGATTATCCTCTCCCCACTGTGCAACGGGAGGAATGATGCCCAGACCGATAATCTCGTCGCGCATCTTCTGCAGATGCTCGTAGGAAGCTTGCAGGGCTGCCATCTCCTCGGCTGTGCCCTCGGGAGCTGTGAAGTGGACGCCGTCCTTGTCGATCACGGTAGGCATAGCCATCATAACGTTCTTGAAACCGAAAGCGTTGACATAGCAGCCGGCAGGCCATGTGAAGGGCTCGCCGCCCATGGCACCCTCGATCATCTTCACAGCCTGATAGGCTGGGCTCTGGAACGAGGAGCGACCGCGCAGCTTGATGATGTTGCTGCCGCCCTGAGTAGTCATGTGCTTGATCTCGGCCCAGCGCTCTGCCGACAGGGGAAGGTCAGCGAGGGGCTTGCCGTCGATGAGGGCCTTGCTGGCGAAAACAGCCATCTGCTCGCCGTGGCCACCGTAGGTGTAAGCCTGCGTTACCTTGTCCTGCTGCACGCCGAACTCCTGAGCCAGCTGCTGCTGCAGGCGTGTGCTGTCAAGTGCAGCAAGTGAGGTGAGCTGATTGGGCTTAAGACCGGAGTGGATGAGAGCTGTGAGGGCTGTCACATCGGCGGGGTTGAAGATGACCACCACGTGGTTGACGTCGGGGCAGTACTTCTTGATGTTCTCGCCGAACTCGGCAGCAATCTGGCAGTTGCCCTTGAGCAGGTCCTCGCGTGTCATGCCTTCCTTGCGGGGAGCACCGCCGCTGGAGATGATGTACTTGGCGCCTGTGAAAGCCACAGCGGGATCTACGGTGTAGGAGATGTTGGCACCGGGGAATGCACAGTGGCACATCTCGTCGTACACACCATGAACACCGGGCTCATAGATATCGTAGAGACAGATGTTAGGAGTAAGCCCGAGCATCAGCACGCTCTGCACCATGTTGGAACCAATCATACCGCCGGCACCGACGATCACGAGTTTGTCGTTCGTTAAGAATTGCATTGTTGAAAATGTTTTAAGGGTTATTGTTTTGGTTGATATGTGTTCACTGCTTAGGTTTTACTCGGCAAAAGTAATCTTTTTTTGTGGATTAGCACTACTATTTTCAAGAATATTTTTGTACATAAAGCTTAAAGACGTATTTTTGCAAAGCAGAAACAACAATAAACAGCTATTGACGATGACAAAAGCAGAACAAATCACCTCGCGAGTGGATGCCTTGCGCTCGTGGATGCGCCAGCACAACCTGTCGGCATTTATCTTCCCCTCAACCGACCCTCACACCAGCGAGTACGTGCCCGACCACTGGAAAACACGCGAATGGATATCCGGGTTCAACGGCTCGGCGGGCACCGCCGTAGTAACACTCACGCGGGCAGCTCTCTGGACCGACAGCCGCTATTGGCTCGCCGCTGACGAGCAAACGGCCGGCACACCTTTCGAAGTGATGCGCTGCAGCCGCAATGTGGCTACCACAGATGAGTTGATAGAATGGATAAGCAAGGAGAGACAAGCACCAGCAGGCGATGACGAAGAGGCACCCATGGTAGGCATCGACGGTTGGTGTGTGGCGCAAAGCTATGCCGTAGGCCTGCAAGGTGCCGTAGATGCGGCGGGGATGACGCTATGCACCGACCGTGACCCCGCTGCGGTTCTGTGGACCGACCGTCCGTCCCTGCCAGCATCTCCCATAGAGCTACAGCCGCTGGAATATGCCGGTGAAACGGCGGAAAGCAAACTACAGCGTATACGTGAAACCGTAGGCGAGGCAGGCGCCAACGCCACCATCGTCACTCAGCTCGATGATATAGCCTGGACTCTGAACATGCGCGGCACGGACGTACATTGTACTCCTGTGTTCGTGGCTTACCTGATGATCCTGCCAGACTCTGCCACTCTGTATGTCGATGCCGCCAAACTGTCGCCCGAGGTGCGCCGCTATCTCGACGGGATAAATGTGCAGACGGCGCCTTACCAGACAATAGCCGACGACCTCAGCCGGAGCCGTGGGCTGCGCGGCTTGTGCTTCCTCATAGACCCTGACACCACCAACAGCGCTATCTACAACTATCTCGCCATGGCTGATACGCTCGACAGCCGTTCGGTGTTCCCCGACGACTTCTATGCCAATGCCATGAATATAGCCATCTCAAACGCTGCACCCATCACCGTGCCTATCGTTGAAGCGGAATGCCCTGTGGCACAGATGAAGACGTTGAAGAACACGGCCGAGATACGAGGCATGCATAGCGCCATGCTCAAGGACGGAGTGGCCATGGTGAAGTGCCTCAGGGCCTTGTCACAAATTATACGTCAAGGGCAGGACCTCGATTCGCTGGACATAACAGAAATGGGTGTGGACAAGATGCTGACAGCCTTTCGTGCCGAGCAAGAAGGATTCCGCGATATCAGTTTCGACACCATTGCCGGCTACGGTCACCACGCCGCTATCGTACACTATGAGGCCTCGCCCGAGACCGACATTCCTTTAAAGCCTCACGGACTGCTGCTGCTCGACAGCGGAGCACAATATGTCGACGGTACTACCGACATCACACGCACTATTGCCCTGGGGCCGCTGACCTACGAAGAGCGGCGCGACTACACTCTTGTGCTCAAGGGGCACATACGCCTCGCCACAGCCGTATTCCCAAAAGGCACCAGCGGCACACAGCTTGATGTGCTCGCACGCTACGCTATGTGGCAGGACCACAAGAACTACGGTCATGGCACAGGCCACGGCGTAGGCTCCTTCCTCAGCGTGCACGAAGGGCCTCATCAGTTCCGTATGAACTGGATGCCGGCTCCTCTGCGCGCCGGGATGACAATTACCATAGAGCCTGGCATATATATTGCCGGCAGTCATGGCGTGAGGATAGAAAACACTATGCTAATAGTGGAGGACGACTCACCGGTTAATCAGTCGCCTATCGACGAGAAGGCAAACGTACAGAGCGGGGCGTGGCTGCGCATGGAACCGCTTACCCTCTGCCCTGTCGACACCAAACCTATAGTAATGGAGATGATGGCCCCCGATGAGGTGGCATACCTTAATAACTACCACGCACGCGTGCGTGAAGCTCTCCTCCCGCTACTCACTGACGAGGATGACCGCCACTGGCTCATCAAAGCTACAGAGGCCATCTAAAACAAAAAAGGAATAAACAAAAGCAGCCGCCCCAGTGTTGGAGCGGCTGTTTTAATGATGATAGCTACTAAGGCTTATTCAATGTCGTAGTCGAGGATAGCCTTGCGGTTGGAGAGCACACGGTCGTAGTCCTCCTTGGAACCTACGATGATGCGCTCGAACTCGCGCAGGCCAGTACCTGCAGGAATCAGGTGTCCGCAGATAACATTCTCCTTCATGCCCTCAAGGTAATCGCTCTTACCATTGATAGCTGCCTCGTTGAGCACCTTGGTGGTCTCCTGGAAGGAGGCGGCACTCATGAATGAGGTGGTCTGGAGTGCGGCACGTGTGATACCTTGCAGTATCTGCGTAGATGTAGCCGGCACAGCATCGCGCACCACTACAGGACGCAAATCACGACGCTTGAGAAGCGAGTTCTCGTCGCGCAGCTTGCGGGCAGTGACAATCATGCCAGGCACCATCGTCTCGCTGTCGCCACCGTCGGTGACAACTTTCTTGCCCCAAATGCGGTCGTTCTCCTCGGCAAACTCGAGCTTGTCCACAATCTGCTGCTCGAGGAAACGGGTGTCGCCCGGCTCTTCGATCTGCACCTTACGCATCATCTGACGAACGATGACCTCAAAGTGCTTATCGTTGATCTTAACGCCTTGCAGACGGTAAACGTCCTGAACCTCGTTGACAATGTATTCCTGAACGGCCGTGGGACCCTTGATGGCAAGGATGTCAGCCGGGGTAATAGCACCGTCGGAGAGAGGCGTGCCGGCACGAACGTAGTCGTTCTCCTGAACAAGGATCTGCTTGCTGAGGGGCACGAGGTAGCGGCGCTCGTCGCCAACCTTAGAGGTGACAATAATCTCGCGGTTGCCGCGCTTGAGCTTACCCATGGTGACCTCGCCGTCAATCTCGCTGACGATGGCCGGGTTGCTCGGGTTACGAGCCTCGAAGAGCTCGGTGACACGGGGCAGACCGCCGGTGATATCACCAGCCTTACCCTGAGCACGCGGAATCTTTACCAAGACGTCGCCTGCCTTGACTTCCTGCTTGTCCTCAACGGAGATGTGACCGCCGATGGGGAAGTTGTAGGTGCGAAGCAGCTCGCCGTTCTCGTCGAGGATGTGGCACACGGGAACCCTCGTTCTGTCCTTGGACTCCATGACGATGAGTTCGCGCAGACCTGTGGCGTCATCGGTTTCGACACGGTATGTAACACCTTCGATAACATCCTCAAACTCGATACGGCCGGCAGCCTCGGTGACGATGACGGCATTGAAAGGATCCCAGCGAGCAACCATGTCGCCCTTCTGAACCTTTTCACCGTCGCGCTTGTAAAGCGTGGAGCCGTAAGGTACATTCTGAGTGAGGAGGACAATGCCTGTGTTGACGTCGACGAAGCGAACCTCAGCCAGACGACCTACTACCATCTTGGCAGGTGTACCAGCCTCATCAAGGATGTCGACGGTGCGGAGCTCCTCAAACTCAAGCTTAGAATCGTACTTGGCTTTGATGGTAGCGTTAGCAGCTGCGTTGTCAGCCACACCACCGGCGTGGAAGGTACGAAGTGTAAGCTGTGTACCAGGCTCACCGATAGACTGTGCTGCGATAACACCTACGGCTTCACCCTTCTGCACCATGCGGGCAGTGGCAAGGTTGCGGCCGTAGCACTTCATGCAAACGCCGTGACGGCTTTCGCAAGTGAGCACTGAACGTATCTCAACGCTCTCGATAGGACTGTTCTCAATCTCTGCAGCTATGGCCTCGGTAATCTCCTCGCCGGCAGCAACGATGAGCTTGTTGTTGCTGGGGTTGATGATATCGTGCACACTCACACGACCGAGGATACGCTCATAGAGCGACGAGATGACTTCATCGCCATTCTTCAAGGCGGTGCAGACAAGACCGCGCAGAGTACCGCAGTCCTCCTCGGTAATGATGACGTCGTGCGAGACGTCGACAAGACGACGAGTGAGGTAACCGGCGTCAGCTGTCTTCAGAGCGGTATCAGCAAGACCCTTACGGGCACCGTGCGTAGAGATAAAGTACTCAAGCACGCTCATACCTTCCTTGAAGTTCGACAGAATCGGGTTCTCAATAATCTGTGCCTCAGCACCGGCCTTCTGGGGCTTGGCCATAAGACCACGCATACCTGAGAGCTGGCTGATCTGACCGGCACTACCACGGGCTCCGGAATCAAGCATCATGTACACGGCATTGAAACCTTGGTCGGCCTCGCGCATGGTCTTCATCAGCACGGACGAAAGGTCGTTGTTGACGTGTGTCCAGGCATCGATGACCTGATTGTAACGCTCTTTGTCGGTAATGAAACCCATATTGTAGTCGCCAGTGATGCGCTCTACTTCGTCGTTACCACGCTGCACAAGGGCTGCCTTTTCCTCAGGGATGATGATATCTCCGAGGTTGAACGACAGACCGCCGTCGTAAGCGAGCTTATAACCAAGGTTCTTGATACCGTCAAGGAAAGCGCAAGCACGAGCCACGCCGACAGCCTTGATGACATCGGTGATAAGGCCGCGAAGAGTCTTCTTGGAGATGATATCGTTGAAGAAACCTACCTCTACAGGGATGATCTCATTTACGATAACACGACCTACCGAGGTCTCGACCATACGCTTGCCGATCAGACCGTTGTCGAGTTTGTCCTCAACAATCACCTTCACGGGAGCGTGTACGTCTACGCGACGCTCATTGTAAGCAATGATAGCTTCCTCGGGACCATAGAAAGTGAGGCCTGAACCGAGGGCTCCCGGGCGCAGTTTGGTGATGTAGTAGAGGCCGAGCACCATATCCTGCGAAGGAACGGTGATAGGAGCACCATTGGCAGGATTGAGGATGTTGTGGCTCTGCAGCATCAGGATCTGGGCTTCGAGAATAGCCTCGTTGGACAGAGGAAGGTGGACAGCCATCTGGTCGCCATCGAAGTCGGCATTGAAAGCCGTACAGGCAAGCGGATGGAGCTGAATGGCCTTACCCTCGATCATCTTAGGTTGGAAGGCCTGAATACCGAGACGGTGAAGTGTCGGAGCACGGTTCAGGAGAACCGGGTGACCTTTCATCACATGCTCCAGAATATCCCAAATGACAGGATCCTTGCGATCGACAATCTTCTTGGCCGACTTCACGGTCTTGACGATGCCGCGCTCGATGAGCTTGCGGATGATGAACGGCTTGTACAGCTCGGCTGCCATAAGCTTAGGCAGACCGCATTCGCCCATATTCAACTCAGGACCTACGACGATAACTGAACGTGCAGAGTAGTCGACGCGCTTACCGAGCAGGTTCTGACGGAAGCGACCTTGCTTACCCTTCAACGAGTCGGAGAGTGACTTAAGCGGACGGTTCGACTCACTCTTCACGGCACTGGCCTTGCGGCTGTTGTCGAAGAGGCTGTCGACAGCTTCCTGCAGCATGCGCTTCTCATTGCGGAGAATTACCTCAGGAGCCTTGATTTCGATGAGGCGCTTCAGGCGGTTATTACGGATGATGACACGACGATAGAGGTCGTTCAAATCCGAAGTAGCGAAACGTCCACCATCGAGGGGCACGAGGGGGCGCAGATCTGGTGGAATAACAGGAAGCATCTTCATGATCATCCACTCAGGACGGTTGCGCTCACGACTGATGCGGAAACTCTCAACAACCTGGAGGCGTTTCAGAGCCTCATTCTTACGCTGCTGGGCAGTGTCGCTGTTGGCACGGTCGCGCAACTCATACGACAACTTATCGAGGTCAAGGCCTACGAGCAGGTCGTAGATAGCCTCAGCACCCATCTTAGCGATGAACTTGTTGGGATCATCGTCGGGGAGGTACTGATTGTCGGGGGACAGGCGATCGAGGTGGTCGAGGTACTCCTCTTCAGTGAGAAGGTCAAACTTCTCAAGATGCACATTCTCTTCCTCGCTCTTGAGGAAGGGACCCGGGTTGATGACCACGTAACGCTCATAATAGATTACGGAGTCCAACTTCTTTGTAGGCATTCCGAGCAGATATCCAATCTTATTGGGCAGGCTGCGGAAATACCAGATGTGAGCTACGGGCACTACCAACTCGATGTGTCCGCTGCGCTCGCGACGCACCTTCTTCTCGGTGACTTCGACACCGCAACGGTCGCACACGATACCCTTATAGCGGATACGCTTGTACTTGCCGCAGTGGCACTCGTAGTCCTTGGTAGGACCAAAGATGCGCTCGCAGAACAGGCCGTCGCGCTCGGGCTTATAAGTGCGGTAGTTGATGGTCTCAGGCTTCAGAACCTCGCCGAATGAATTCTCCTTAATCTCCTCAGGCGAAGCAAGCCCGACGGTGATCTTGGTGAAATTATTCTTGACTTTATTTTCTTTCTTGTAAGGCATAAGCTAATTTACAATTTACGAATTTACGATTATTGATTATCGCTTAATCAAGTGTAACACTGAGACCTAAGCCGCGCAACTCGTGCAGAAGCACGTTCAGCGACTCGGGAATACCAGGTGTAGGCATAGGTTCGCCCTTGACAATGGCTTCGTAGGCTTTAGTGCGGCCAGTGACATCGTCGGACTTGATAGTAAGGATCTCTTGCAGGACATGCGAAGCACCGAAGGCCTCGATAGCCCAAACCTCCATCTCACCGAAACGCTGACCACCGAACTGGGCCTTACCGCCAAGGGGCTGCTGAGTAATAAGGCTGTACGGGCCGATGGAACGGGCGTGCATCTTATCTTCTACCATGTGGCCGAGCTTAAGCATGTAGGCTATACCAACTGTAGCTAACTGGTCAAACTTCTCGCCGGTAGCACCGTCATAAAGCTGTGTGGAGCAATAGCGGGGCAGGCCAGCCTTATCAGTCCATTCACAGAGATCGTCGAGCGATGCACCGTCGAAGATAGGAGTTGAGAACTTAACTCCAAGCTCTTTACCAGCAGCGCCAAGAACGGTCTCAAAAATCTGACCGATGTTCATACGTGAAGGCACGCCCAGAGGGTTCAGAACGATATCGACAGGTGTACCGTCGGCCAGGAAAGGCATATCCTCCTGACGCACAACTTTCGACACGATACCCTTGTTGCCATGACGACCGGCCATCTTATCGCCAACGCCAATCTTACGTTTCTTAGCTACGTAGACCTTGGCCATCTGAATGATGCCCGAGGGCAGCTCATCGCCGATGGTGATGGCAAACTTGTGACGCTTCAACTCTGCATCAAGAATCTTGTACTTCTTGATGAAGTTGATGATAAGCTGCGATATGAGCTTATTGGCATGCTCGTCGCTGGTCCAACCGCTCAACTGAATGCCTGTGAAATCAAGAGTGGAGAGATTCTCCTCGGTGAACTTGGCTCCCTTGGCAATCACTTCGGCGCCCATGTAGTCCTTAACACCCTTTGAGGTGAGGTTCTTGGTCAGCTCAAGCAACTTGTCAATGAGAATTGCCTTGAGGTCGCCGACCTTGAAATTGAACTCTTCATCGAGCTTGGGCAAACGTTGTTTGTCGCGAAGCTTCTCTGAACGTGTCTTGATGGCACGTGAGAAGAGTTTCTTGTCAATAACAGTACCTGAAAGTGAAGGTGAAGCCTTCAACGAAGCATCCTTGACATCACCGGCCTTGTCGCCGAAGATGGCACGCAGCAGTTTCTCTTCGGGCGAAGGATCACTCTCGCCCTTAGGAGTAATCTTACCAATGAGGATGTCGCCAGGCAGTACTTGTGCACCGACACGGATGATACCGTTCTCGTCCAAATCCTTGGTAGCCTCCTCGCTTACATTGGGGATATCAGAGGTAAGCTCCTCTACGCCACGCTTAGTCTCGCGTACCTCAAGTGAGAATTCCTCGACATGAATGCTCGTGAGAATATCATCGCGAACAACACGCTCGTTCAGCACAATGGCATCCTCGTAGTTGTAACCCTTCCAAGGCATATATGCCACGAGAAGGTTACGTCCAAGAGCCAATTCACCGTTAGCGGTGCTGTAGCCCTCGGTGAGGATATCGCCTGCTTCAACTCGCTGACCCTTCTCACATATAGGACGAAGGTCAATGGTCATGTTCTGGTTGGTACGGCGGAACTTAGGAATACGATATTCCTTCAATGCCGGCTCAAAGCTTACGAATTCCTCATCTTCGGTGCGATCATAGAGAATGCGGATAGTGGTGGCATCAACATAATCTACCACGCCGGGGCCTTCGGCAACAATCATCGTACGGCTGTCCTCGCAGACCTGCTTCTCAATACCCGTGCCTACGATAGGAGCCTCGGTGCGGACGAGAGGCACAGCCTGGCGCATCATGTTAGATCCCATGAGTGCGCGGTGAGCATCGTCGTGCTCGAGGAACGGAATGAGCGAAGCTGCTATAGAGGCAATCTGCTGAGGAGCCACGTCCATGAGGTCGACCTCTGTGGGAGGAACCACAGGATAATCGTCGTCCTGACGGCATTTTACCACCTTGCGGATGAAGGTACCGTCGTCGCGCAACGGAGCATTACCCTGGCCGATAACGAGACCCTCTTCCTCCTCGGCTGTATAGTACTTGATGCCCTCTTCTGAGAGATCTACTACACCGTCGTTAACCTTACGATAAGGAGTGGAGATAAAGCCAAGCTCGTTAATCTTTGCATAAACGCAAAGCGACGAGATAAGACCGATGTTAGGTCCTTCAGGCGATTCAATCGGGCAGAGACGGCCGTAGTGAGTATAGTGCACGTCACGCACCTCAAAGCCTGCACGCTCGCGGCTCAGACCGCCAGGGCCGAGTGCCGAGAGACGACGCTTATGGGTAACCTCTGCAAGTGGGTTAGTCTGATCCATGAACTGCGAGAGGGCGTTGGTGCCGAAGAACGAGTTGATAACGCTCGAAATAGTCTTGGCGTTGATCAGGTCTGTCGGGGTGAACACCTCGTTGTCGCGAACATTCATGCGCTCACGAATAGTGCGGCTCATGCGGGCCAGGCCAATAGCAAACTGATTTGCCAACTGCTCACCTACAGTGCGCACGCGGCGGTTCGAGAGGTGGTCGATGTCATCGACCGTAGCCTTTGAGTTGACAAGTTCTATGAGGTACTTGATAATCTCAATAATATCCTCATGCGTGAGCACGCGAACGTCGGGATCAGTCTGCAAGTTCAGCTTGCGGTTGATGCGGTATCGGCCTACGTCGCCCAGATCGTAACGCTTCTCGGAGAAGAAGAGGTTGTTGATTACCTCGCGTGCACTGGCGTCATCAGCAGGGTCTGCATTACGCAGCTGACGATAGATATATAGCACAGCCTCCTTCTCAGAGTTGGACGGATCCTTGGCAAGTGTGTTGAAGATGATGCTATAGTCGCTGGCATCGGCCTCCTCCTTATGCAGGAGAATTGTAGCAGCGCCGCTGTCGAGAATCATAGCCACTTTGTCCTCGTCAAGCACCGTCTCGCGGTCCATAATGACCTCGTTACGCTCAATGCTTACTACTTCACCCGTATCTTCGTCAACGAAGTCCTCAACCCACGACTTCAGCACGCGGGCTGCCAACTTCCTGCCGATAGCTTTCTTGAGGTTGGACTTGTTGACCTTAACCTCTTCGGCAAGATTGAAAATCTCGAGTATATCTTTATCGTTCTCATAACCGATGGCACGCAGAAGAGTTGTGACTGGCAACTTCTTCTTACGGTCAATGTAAGCGTACATCACGTTGTTGATGTCCGTTGCAAACTCTATCCACGAGCCTTTGAACGGGATAATACGTGCGCTGTACAACTGAGTGCCGTTGGCATGCTGGCTTGAGCCGAAGAACACGCCGGGTGAGCGGTGCAGCTGGCTGACCACTACGCGCTCAGCACCATTGATGATGAACGTACCGTTGGGGGTCATGTAAGGAATCGGGCCAAGAAAAACGTCCTGAATGACGGTGTCAAAGTCTTCGTGGTCCGGATCATTGCAATAGAGCTTAAGCTTGGCCTTGAGGGGCACTGCATAAGTCAATCCGCGCTCCAGGCACTCCTCCATTGAGTAGCGTGGCGGGTCGATGTAGTAGTCCAGGAACTCAAGGACGTAGTTGTTGCGCGTGTCGGCGATAGGGAAGTTCTCGGAAAACACCTTGAACAATCCATCGTTCTTGCGCTGCTCCAGCGGGGTGTCGAGTTGCAGGAAATCGTTGAACGACTTAAGCTGCACCTCAAGGAAATCCGGATAAGCCATCGGATTCTTCACTGAAGCAAAATTTACTCGTTGATTAACAATCTTAGCCATTAATGAAATATGATAAGAATTATTGATTTCTATAGACGCAAAAAGTAGAGGACCCTCTACCAGAGAGTTCTCTACCTATATAATCCTTAGGGGATTGGGCCGTTCGAAACTTACTTAAGCTCGATCTCTGCGCCAGCCTCCTCGAGGGTCTTCTTAAGAGCCTCAGCGTCTGCCTTAGGCATACCTTCCTTAAGAGTGCTGGGAGCACCGTCAACGAGCTCCTTAGCTTCCTTCAGGCCGAGACCACAAGCTTCCTTAACGGCCTTTACGACCTGAAGCTTAGCGGCACCTGCGCTCTTGAGGACGACGTCGAAGTCAGTCTTCTCCTCAGCAGCGGGAGCAGCGCCAGCAGCGGGGCCAGCAGCAACAGCAACAGCAGCTGCAGCGGGTTCAATACCATATTCCTCCTTAAGAAGGTTCTTTAAATCGTTTACTTCCTTCACTGTCAAGTTAACCAACTCTTCAGCGATAGCTTTGATGTCTGCCATAATAATTTATGAAAATTTGTTTTGTTATACTTTGGGTAATTAATTTTATTCGCCCTTCTCGGCGAGAGTCTCGAGCACACCGTGGATGGTAGCAGCACCGGACTCGATTGCAGAAAGAACGCCTTGCATCGGGGACTGCAGCATAGCCACAACGTCTGCGATAAGTTCGTTCTTGCTCTTGATAGCAACCAAGGCTTCGAGCTGGTCGGCTCCTACATAGAAGCTCTCCTCAGCATAAGCGGCCTTCAGTTCGGGAATCGTTACACCTTTGGGGTTCTTGGCATTGAACTCCTTCAGCATCTTGGCCGGTGCATTGGCCACGTTGGTGAAGATGACAGCCGTGGTACCCTTGAGGGTGTCATAGAGGGGTGAATAATCGATTTCGCTAGCTTCGAAAGCCTTGTGGAGAAGTGTGTTCTTCACAACCACCATCTTTACTTCGCTCTTGAAGCACTGGCGACGCATGGCGCTTGTGCGTGCTGCGTTCATGCCTGTAACGTCAACGAGGTAGAAGTGAGGGAAGGTCTTCAGGGTTTCGCCCAGCTTCTCGATAATAAGTGCTTTATCTTCCTTTCTCATGATTCAAAATGTCTTTAGAATTAGATTTCGTCAACGGCCTTGGGATCAACCTTGACACCACGGCTCATCGTGCTTGAAAGATAAATGCTCTTGATGTATGTACCCTTGGCAGCGGCGGGCTTGAGTTTGATGATGGTGTTGATGAACTCGCGTGCGTTCTCGGCAATCTTCTCGGCTGAGAAGGAAACTTTACCGATGGAAGTGTGCACGATACCGGTCTTGTCGACCTTGAAGTCGATCTTACCCATCTTAACCTCGCGAACGGCCTGAGCAGGATTCATAGTCACGGTACCACTCTTAGGGTTAGGCATGAGGCCACGGGGACCGAGGATACGGCCGAGGGCACCTATCTTACCCATGATAGAAGGCATTGTGATGATGACGTCAATGTCAGTCCAACCGCCTTTGATCTTGTCAATGTACTCGTCAAGGCCTACATAGTCGGCGCCTGCTTCCTTGGCAGCAGCCTCCTGGTCGGGGGTGCAGAGGCAGAGCACGCGGACTGTCTTACCAGTGCCGTTGGGCAGAGTGGCAACGCCGCGAACCATTTGGTTGGCCTTGCGGGGGTCTACGCCCAGTCGCATGTCGATATCGACGGAAGCGTCAAACTTGGTCGTGGTGATGTCCTTGACCAACTGTGAAGCTTCTTTAAGGCTATATGCCTTCCCTACTTCAATCTTATCTGCGACGAGTTTCTGGTTTTTTGTCAGTTTTGCCATAGTTTGAATTGAAGTTTAGTGTTATTCAGGGAAGTCACCTTTAACCGTGATACCCATACTTCTGGCCGTGCCTGCAACTAATCTCATTGCCGACTCAACAGTGAAGCAGTTGAGGTCCGGCATCTTGTCGGTAGCAATTGCGCGCACCTGTTCCCAAGTGACTGATGCAACCTTCTTACGGTTGGGCTCTGAGCTGCCGCCCTTCACCTTTGCAGCTTCCATGAGCTGAATAGCCACGGGAGGAGTCTTGACGATGAAATCGTAAGACTTGTCCGTGTAGTAGGTGATGACAACAGGGAGAACCTTACCAGCCTTATCCTGAGTTCTGGCGTTGAACGCCTTGCAGAAATCCATAATGTTGATACCCTTGGAACCGAGAGCGGGACCTACTGGGGGTGATGGATTTGCAGCGCCACCTTTAATCTGAAGTTTGATTAATCCAGCAACTTCTTTAGCCATTGTTATGATTCTTTATATAATTAAATATGTGCAAAGTTTCGACGTGTAACAGTCGTCTACTCCTTCGCCACCTGCATGAAACCAAGTTCGAGCGGCGTCTTGCGCCCGAAGATCTTGACCGACACTTTCAGCTTCTTCTTCTCGTCATTGACCTCCTCGACGACGGCATCAAAACCGTTGAAGGGACCATCCGTTACCTTGACGGCATCGCCGACAACAAACGGGATCTTAACTTCTTCAGGTACTTCTGCCATCTCGTCGACGACGCCGAGCAGACGTTTCATCTCTCCCTCGCGTATAGGAAGAGGTTTCTCGCTGCCCTTGGCCTCGCTGAGGAAACCGAGCACGTTGGGAGTGTAGCGGAGCATAGCCTGCACCTCGGGGGTGAGGATGCATTCTACCAAGACATATCCCGGAAGGTGGAAACGCTCCTTTACTACGCGCTTGCCGTTGCGGAAGTCGACGTACTTCTCCTTAGGAATGAGCACTTCGGAGACCTTGTCGCCATAGTCGCCCTGGGCGACCTGAGCGTCAACGTACTCCTTCACCTTACCTTCTTTTCCGCTGATAGCACGAAGAACGTACCATCGCATTGTCTGCTGTTCAGCCATCTGCTACGGATTAGTTAGGATAGACAAACTCCATCACGTGCTGGAAAGTGAAATCCATGACGAAAACTACCAGTGCAATGAGTAGGGAAGCAATTAATACTACAATTGCGCTGTTGAAAAGTTCTGAACGCGTGGGCCATGTGGTCTTATGCACGAGTTCTTCGTATGATTCCTTGCAGTAATTGAAAATTCTCTTTAACATAATGCTTTCTGTTTTAGCACGGGAAGAGAGGCTCGAACTCCCGACACCTGGTTTTGGAGACCAGTGCTCTACCAACTGAGCTATTCCCGTATTGCGAGTTTAAAGTTTAAAGCTTAATGTTTAATGTAAATTGCTTTACCGGGGAGGCTTCCAAGCGGGCGCCTCATTAAACTTTAAACTTTAAACTTTAAACTACTTGTTATCGCTATGCGATGAGGATTAATCGTCGAGGATCTCGGTGATCTGACCGGAACCTACTGTGCGGCCACCCTCACGGATAGCGAAGCGCAGACCCTGGTTCAGAGCAACAGCGTAGATAAGCTCTACGGTGATCTCCACGTTGTCACCAGGCATCACCATCTCGGTGCCTTCGGGGAGGTGAATCTCACCCGTGCAGTCCATGGTGCGGAGGTAGAACTGAGGACGATACTTGTTGCCGAACGGAGTGTGACGGCCACCCTCTTCCTTCTTCAGGACGTAGATAGAAGCCTTGAAGTTCTTGTGGGGCTTGATAACACCCGGGTGGGTGATAACCATACCGCGCTTCACTTCGTTCTTGTCGATACCACGGAGGAGCAGACCTACGTTATCGCCAGCCTCACCCTCGTCGAGGATCTTGCGGAACATTTCAACACCGGTGATGACGGACTTCTTGTCCTCACCAAGACCGAGGATCTGAACTTCGTCGCCAACCTTGACAACGCCAGTCTCGATACGGCCGGTAGCCACAGTACCACGACCTGTGATAGAGAACACGTCCTCAACAGGCATCAGGAAGGGCTTATCAACGTCGCGCTGGGGCTCCTGAATCCAAGTGTCGCAAGCGTCCATGAGCTCCATAACCTTGTCTTCCCATTCGGGCACACCGTTGAGTGCACCAAGAGCGGAACCGCGGATGATAGGAGTCTCAGGCTCGAACTGGTAAGCAGCGAGCAGCTCCTGCATTTCCATCTCAACGAGCTCGAGCATTTCCTCGTCGTCGACCATGTCGCACTTGTTGAGGAATACAACCAGACGGGGAACGTTTACCTGACGGGCGAGCAGGATGTGCTCACGGGTCTGAGGCATAGGACCGTCGGTAGCAGCTACTACGATGATAGCACCGTCCATCTGGGCAGCACCAGTTACCATGTTCTTCACATAGTCGGCGTGACCCGGGCAGTCCACGTGAGCGTAGTGACGCTTTTCGGTCTCGTACTCAACGTGAGCGGTGTTGATAGTGATACCACGCTCCTTCTCCTCGGGTGCGTTATCGATAGCGTCGAAGCTCTTCACCTTGTCGGCGTTACCTGCGATGCGCTTTGACAGCACGAGAGTGATGGCAGCGGTGAGGGTTGTCTTACCATGGTCAACGTGGCCGATAGTGCCGATGTTGACATGTGGTTTGGTTCTTTCGAATTTTTCTTTAGCCATGGCTTAAGTCTATTTTATATAAAATAATAAATGTGTTGTCGTTTGTTTTACGATGTCTCGTGGAGCTGTTGACGAGGATTGAACTCGTGACCTCTTCCTTACCAAGGAAGTGCTCTACCACTGAGCTACAACAGCAAGACACGATTCGGGAACTCATAGAGAGCGGAAGACGGGGCTCAAACCCGCGACCCCCAGCTTGGAAGGCTAGTGCTCTATCGACTGAGCTACTTCCGCAGGTTCGTATGAGGTCTGTTTCCCTTGGGCTTCAGCTTGTTGCTTTGGCCTTTGTGAGGCCTTTGCAGCCGCCTCAGAGACAGCAGACTATCTCGAAACGGCGGCAAAGGTACACATTATTTTCGAATCGCAAAAACTTTTTACGTTTTTTTTATCGATTCTGACTTTTTTCTTTATTTTTCTGCAACTGCCGTAGCAATGCATCAACACAATTGTCTATTGCTTCTTCAAAAGTGTCGCAAACCTTCTCGGCGTAGAGCTCGGCTCCGGCGTTCACGCGCAAGGCCACCTCTTTGTTCATTGCCGTCTCTGGTTTGACGACCTTCATTGACACCTCTACCTTTCTTATTTCGTCACTGAATTTAGCGAGCTTGCCCACTTTCTTGTGGACGAAGTCCTGCAGACGTTCTGTAGGCTCAAATCTGATTGCCTGAATGTTGATCTCCATAGTTACCTCCTTTTTTGTAGGTTTAAGAAGTTGGGTTAATTATCTTTGCCTGCGCTCCCGGCCCGCGGATGGGCTTTGGCGTAGACCTGTTTTAGTTCCTCGAATGTAGTGTGGGTGTAGATTTCCGTTGTCTGCAACCGCTCGTGCCCGAGCAGTTCCTTCACGGATTGCAGGTCGGCATGGTGGTTGAGCATCGTAGTGGCGAAAGTGTGCCTGAGCACGTGCGGACTTCGCTTGCGTTGCGTAGTCACCAGTCCGAGCTTGGCCTTTACCATGTTGCGCACCTGGGGTCCTGTCATGCGCCGCCCTTTCGCCGTGATGAAGAAAGCGGCGGTATCTGTTACCGGCAGGGTGGCCCGTTCTCCTATATATATATTAATAATGTGTAGGAGTCGGTTACCGAAAGGCACGATTCGCTGCTTGTTGCCCTTACCGGTGACGCGTATCGTCTGTGCCGCCAGGTTCACGCTGTCAACGTTGAGCCCTGTCAATTCGCTCAGACGGAGGCCTGTCTCATAAAAGAGTTCTATGATCAGGCGGTCGCGCCGGCCTTCAAAGGTATCGTCGAACATACCGTCCTGATCAAGCAGGCGCTGCATTTCATCATCACGGATGAAAGCCGGCAGCACGCGCTCTTTCTTAGGCGAGGCCAGGTTGCGCACCGGATCGTGCTCCACCATTCCCCTTTTCATCAGGAAACGGTAACACGACCTTAAGGCGGAGAGGCGCCGCTGCACGGAGCTGGCCTTATTGCCATTCTCCATCATCCGCACCACCCACTCACGTGCCACGTCAGTGTCTACACTGTTCCATGTGAGGTTGCCATCAAGACTTTTGAAAAACGTCTCGAACGCCTTCAAGTCGTCACGATACTCGTCTATGGTGCGCTCAGAGAGAGCTCGTTCATAGCGCAAGTAGTCGATAAAAGCCTTAATTAGCATCTAAATCCTCCCTTTTTCTCGGTTTACGGAGGCGAAAATAGAGTTTTTTTTTCAGACTACCAAATAAATTCAGTAAAATTCACTTTTTTAGTCTTCAACTCGGCGAAGCTGCTGCACATAGATGGCACGCTCCTTAGCCAAACGCTTCAGTACTGAAGGCTTGTCGAACTGCTGGCGACGACGGAGTTCCTTCACGATGCCAGTCTTCTCAAACTTACGCTTGAACTTTTTGAGGGCGCGTTCGATGTTCTCGCCTTCCTTAACAGGTACTACAATCATTTGATTTAGTTTTGATTAAGTGGTTAATAATGTTCGTTTTGCCTCGACGGGAGTCGAAAAGCGGGGCAAAAGTACTGCTTTTCTGCGAACTGACCAAAAAAAATGCCAAGAAAAAGCTTTTTAGTGCCTCAGAATCCGAAAGATAACAAGGATGAAGCTTATGCTATGAAGCTCATACGCACGCGTGCGCAAATAATTTAATGTGTCCCCTCCATCCCTTTTCCTCTTCTTTCACCATCGGCGGTAAATAGCCGAAAAATATTTTCTCCTTCCTCACCGCCACGAGACTGCTCTATCCCCTAACCCCTCACCACTAACCACTAACCACTAACCACTACAAACTACCCACTATAAACTTCCCCCTTCTCTCTCCCCCTCAAGATTAAATAGAAAAAAGGTTAAATAACCCGTTTTAATTTGTTGAAAAGATAAAACAACTTATCTTTGCGGCAGAAATCAACAAAATACACCTAAAGTTTCATTCATTATTCCATGGACTATGCGGGTAACATACGCTACCGATGGCTGAACTTGCATAATGTAGGCGATGTCTGCAACTTCTGGTATCATTTCGACGACGGATATCTTGCCGTGATGCCAGCCCAGACATCCCCGACGGCATACCACTACATCCCTTCCTACCACTATCAGGTCCGCGACCATCAGGGGAACATACGCGTGATGGTGGATGAAGTAGGAAACCTTGGGTATGTGGCCTACTCTACGGAGGTGCAAATGCCTAATGAAAATAATGTATACATACAAAACCAGACTTTTACTTCAAACGCAACCATTGTGGGTGATAATATTTACATAGGAAGGGATGTGGATCTCACACAGCAAACGGGAGACGTTATCGTTAACAATGGTACCTTGAATGTTCAAGGGAATAATAAGGTTGTCATTAAAAATGGCTTCAAAGTAAATTTAGGTGCAAATCTTAAAATAAATTGATTGGTTTCACGTTATTTGAATAAAATTATATATAAAAATTATATTTATGGTAAACATCAATTTCCAATCTTGTGTTGGCATTCTTCTCGCTCTTTCTTTCTTGAGTTGCACCGTAGACGACATCGTTGTTCCCGACAACGAAAGGGTGGTGCCAGAGGATTATTTGCCTTTTACAGAAGAGGGAAAGGTATGGGTATATGCTGGAGAAAAAGTCAATAGCATCATCCCTACTGAACTTTATCGGTACTTAATCAAGGGTGACACAGTATTGAGTGGCAAGCAATATAAAAAGATGTATTTGCTCGAGTCGGCATCAGTTACGGAAGGCCAATACCGCTATATCGGAGCTGTAAGGGACACGCTCATGAAAGTTCTGTTTATAGATTCAAGCAAACGCAATGAAAGACTTATCTACGACTTCGGGCTACAGGATGGGAATCAGATGCGTTGGTGCGGATACACGTTGATGGCCGGTGATGCTTATCAAAAGGTGGTGCACGGATCTACGCGTAGAGTCTTACCTGTTTGTTCATCTAATCATGCATTTAACGATACTTGGATTGAAGGCATCGGCTGTGCCAGTGGCGGATGCTACACTTCATTTGATCCTATCTTGAAAAGGAAAAGTGTACTGATGAAGTGTAACTATTCAGAAGGCTGTTGCTATGACTATGAAACCGATAATGAATTATACGAATAGGCCATGAAGAAGTTTATTATTATCATTGCGTTGATGCTCTCTTGCGCTGATATGGTTGCTCAGGATGAAAACTCAGGCCGTTTTTATCGTCATGAGATTGCTGTCGGCACGGGCTACCTCAGCTTCGCTACAATAGCATATTCTCATTATTGGGGCGTATGGAATTGGGATGAGGGTTTGGAAGCCAGCCACCCCATCCCAATACCTGTTTCGGTGCACTACTTCTACCACCTGAATAAAAACTGGGCATTTGGGGCGACGGCTCATTATGAACAGTATGGCAAAAGGGAGTTTTACTTTGGTTTCATGCCGCAAGCGAAGTGGAGCTGGCTGCACCGCAAGAACGTAAGCTTGTATTCCAGGGTTGCGGCCGGAGCCATGTATGCATACTACATCAACGATGATAATCGATTCGTTCCAGACTTTCAGTTCTCACCATTCGGTATCGAAGTCGGAAGGATGCATTGGCGTGGCTTTATCGACATTGGTGTTGGCACACAAGACTTCGTGCAAGGCGGCGTTATATATAGATTCTGATTGGGATGTAATAGATTGCAGTGTGCACGGTGCGAAAGAACTCTGGACACTTCAAGAATTACCTCGCGGAGTATATATCATCGATGGGAAGAAGGTGGTGGTGAGATGAGGGCTGCTTTGTGGCAGCGAGAAGCCGAAAATAAAAATGTTTTTCAAATTTGACTTCACACTTCACTGTAAGTGATTGATTTTCAATAGTGGTGTTTTTTAGAGGCCACAATCAAGGGTATAATAGCATAAAAACTTTATGAATATCACCCCTGCTTCCACTTTTTGCCACTTTTTGCCATCTAACCGATTATAACACTGCATATTACACCCAGTGGAGGCTGTTCATTTTGCCTCCACTTTGCCTCCACTCCAATTTATCCCCAAATTACCCTTCATCCCTGGGCACAAAGGGCATAGAAAAAGGGCGGATTTGGGCACCAAAAATAAGCCTTTGTTGATTATCAGGCAGTTACAGTGTAGTATGAAGTCAATTTTGAAAAACATTTTATTTTTTCCTTTATCTGTGCTAAGAATGCAGAGGAGGGGCGATATTCTACGTCAATCTGTCCGTCTATCTTTTATGTTAGAGGCTCACACAGAAATCACAGAAAACACAGAAAACGGCTGTTTGTGACACTTAATGAGATAGCCGTCAATCTTTACATTCAATACACTCTGACTGATTACGGACTATGGCCAGACGTGTGGGCAGATATGAACGGTCGTGCGTGCAGATACGACCGGTCATGCAGGCAAATTAGGCCTGCCTTATTGCTCGATAAGCCCGTATTTATTTTGGGTCCACAGCCCCAGAGGGGCGTCGGAATTTAGGCAGGGGTAAAACCCCTGATCAACGAGTTAAGGTATATAGAGTGCCGTAGGTACGATGGAGTTACCAAAGATTGTTCCGTCGCCCCTACAGGGCTCAAATATTTTATTATCATGGAGCAGGGGTTCCACCCCTGCCTAATATCCATCGTCCCTGCGGGACTTTTTATGGGACTTTGTGCCATCTCCTATATTATTGCCTTATATTGTTACCCTCTATAGAGTCTGCCAGGGCGAGTGTATATCAAGATAAGGAGTCGCTGCTAAATAAAAGTATGGCTTTTCTTTGGCTGGATAAAGGAAAAAGGATATCTTTGCAGCACGAAAAAAGTACACGAAAGAAATAAGAAGTAAAGAGTTAACAAACTACATACTAATGAATAGGATTAAATTGGTGGCAGTGATGCTGATGACTGCCACGATGGTTATGTCGCAGACAACAAAGAAGAGTTTTACGCTTAACGACCTCCTCGGAGGAGGCAGCACGTATTGGAATCTGCAACCCAAGTATATGTTCACAGCCTGGTGGGGTGAACAGCCCTTGGAACTGAGCGTGGACAAGGCGGAGTGCATCACAGCCAACGGCTCACGCGGCCGTGTGCTCTTCACCACCGACGACCTCAACGCCATCTTGGGTTCGAAGGTAGTGCGCTCGTGCACGGGACTCACCTTCCCCTATGCCGAACAGAGCGTGGTAAAGGTGCAGACTTCAAAAGAGATTATCCTTGTTGATTTCGAGAAGAAGGCAGTGACCTGGCGCGCCGGAATCCCTGAGGGCGCCAGCGAACTGACGTGGAGCAAGGATAGCCGTGCCCTGGCTTACTGCGTAGGCAGCAATGTCTTCGTGCAGACTGCCGACGGCCAGCGCCGCCAGCTGACCAGCGACGGCAACGACGACATCGTGTACGGCCACAGCGTCAGCCGCGATGAGTTCGGCATCTCCAACGGTCTGTTCTGGAGCCCCGACGGCCAGCGACTGGCTTTCTATAAGAAGGACCAGAGCCGCATACCAAGCTATCCGCAGGTGGACATCACGCAGCGCATTGCCGCTACTACAGTGGACAAATACCCTATGGCAGGCGAGGAAACGGAAGATGTCAGCGTGGCCGTGTACGACTGCACCGCTGATAAAACGGTGTGGCTGAACAACCCGAAGCCTAAGACCGACTACATGACCAACCTCTCGTGGGCGCCCGACAGCAAGAAGCTTTATGTGTTTGAGCTCAACCGCGACCAGAACTTCATGCAGATCTTCGGCTATGACGCCGCCACGGGCGTGAAAGACAACGAACCTATCATAGAGGAGAAGCACCCGAAATACGTGGAACCGCTCAACACGCTCGTCTTCCTGCCTTGGGATGCGACGAAAGCCATCATGCAAACCCGTCGCGACAACTGGAACCACCTGTGGCTCATCGACCTAAAGAAGAAGATGTACCCCGAATGGCACGAGGCCGATGGGGGCGGCACCACTTGCGACCACGTGAAGACTACGCTGCTTACACCTGGCGAGTTTGAGGTGCGCGACTTCCTCGGCTTCAACCAAAAGGAGAAGACCGCCCTGTTCATCGGCAATGTGACGCATCCTCTGCACCACACTATTCACGCCGTGAAAGTGAAGAGTGATAAAGTGAAAAGTGAAAAATGCAAGTTAATCTCTGCCGGCGAGGGTGTTCACAGCGCTACGCTCAGCGCCAACGGTTCGCAGCTTTTCGACACCTACAGCTCGCCAACGGTGACACGTAAGGTGGAACTGATTCAGACGAAGGATGCCAAGAGCTTGAATCTCCTCACTGCCGAAGACCCGTGGAAGGACTACAACGCTCCTGAAATCACAGGCGGCAGCATTAAGGCAGCCGACGGCGTGACCGACCTCTACTACCGCCTGATCAAGCCCGTCAACTTTGATGCCTCGAAAAAATATCCTGCCGTGGTCTACGTCTATGGCGGCCCGCATGCCCACAACATTCAGGCCTCGCGAGGCTATTATTTCCGCGGTTGGGAGATATACATGGCACAGCTGGGCTACGTAATCTTTGTGCTTGACAACCGCGGTTCACAATATCGCGGCCTGAAGTTCGAGCAGGCCACCTTCCGCCATCTGGGTGATGAAGAGATGAAGGACCAGATCTGCGGCGTGGAGTTCCTGAAGTCGCTGCCCTATGTCGATGCCGACCGCCTCGGCGTGCACGGCTGGAGCTTCGGCGGCTTCATGACCACCAACCTTATGTGCTCGTATCCTGATGTGTTCAAGGTAGGCGTAGCCGGCGGTCCCGTCATCGACTGGAAGTACTACGAGGTGATGTATGGCGAGCGTTACATGGACCGCCCCGACGAGAATGCCGAGGGCTATGCCTCGTCGAGCCTGCTGCCCAAGGCCAAGAACCTGAAAGGTCGCCTGCAAATCATCTTCGGATACAACGACCCCACTTGCGTGCCGCAGCACACATTATCTTTCATACGCGCGTGCATAGATGCCGGCACGCAACCCGACCTCTTCACCTATCCGGGCGACGGGCACAATATGTTCGGCACCGACCAAGTGCACCTCCACGAGCGTATCACCCGCTATTTCGAGGACTATCTGAAGTGATTTTGGTTAAAGAATATTAAAAAGAAGACCGTGAACGTGATATTCGCGGTCTTTTCGGTTATATAAAGTAGAAAGCCCATCAGAGGCATACCCACAAAGTACTCAATGCAAGCAGACGAACGAGAACTCATACAGGACATCCTCAGCGGACGAACGGAAGCGTTCGGCCAGCTGGTCAGGCAGCACGGCGGTGCACTGACGAGCTTCGTCGCCAGCTTCGTCAGCCAGCAGGCTGATGTGGAGGAAGTGGTGCAGCAAGCGTTTGTGGCAGCCTTCGAGCACCTTGGACAGTACGACGCCAATCGAGCCAGTTTCCAGACCTGGCTCTGGCGCATCGCTCATCACACAGCACTCAAGCATCTGACACGCCGACGGCAGTTTTTCATCGAGGAGCATGAACAGGCGGCACAGAACCTGACCGACGATGACGACGGCAGTATGTTCGAGCAGGCTACCGACAGCCGTGTAAGACTATTGGAATATGCTACCGACCAACTCCCGCCCGACGACCAACTGCTCCTCCACCTCTACTACGCCGAGGAACGCTCGCTGAACGATATCGCCTATATCCTCGACTCCAATGCCAACGCACTCTCTTCGCGCCTCTACCGTATTCGCCAACGCCTGGCACAACTCATAAAACATTTCGAACATGAAGACGAATGACAACATATCTACAGAAGATGCCCTGCGAAAAGCCATGCAACGCAGGGCTCAGCGGCGGTCGGCAGAATGTCCGGCACCAGCTGATCTCGAAGACCTCGTGATGCAGCGAATTACAAGTACGGTCAAATCGCCTCTTCCCACCGGTGGGAAAAGCCATCATGACCGGTCGTATCGCCTCATCATCCCGGTCGTATCTGCAGCTGCGGCTGTGCTTATAGGTTTTCTGCTCTGGCAGCATAAGGAATCGCCCACTGCCATCACCCCGGAAACTGACGCTGCGAAATCTCCTTCGTTGGCAACCCAAGAAATGCCAAAGCAGCAAGGGAATGAGAAGGAGGCTCAACCCGTGACGGTGGAACAAGCGAGTCAAGAACACCTTTTAGCCGTCAAACAGAAGGAAAATGTCGTCTCTCAAAAAAGTGAAACAGAGCCTTTGGAACAAAAGATTGCAGGCTTGACTATCGTTCCGACATCGGCAGACTTAGGACCTGGGGTTACGATGCGACTTGGAGGGTCCGCGGATACGCTTGCTCATAAAGGTGTTGATGAGCCTTTGGAGCAAAAGATTGCAAGCTTGACTGTCGTTCCGACACCGGCAGACTTAGGGCCTGGGGTTACGATGCGACTTGGAAAGCCTTGTCCCATAACAGCCGGAGTAGAGCCACTTCAGGAAGAGGAGGTCTCTCCTATCCCTGCCGACAAGCAAGCCCTCGCTGAACTCTATCTCGCTGAGGAGGCGCTGCAAGTGGCCTACGAACGACGGGCTGTGCGGGAAGCCGTACGCGCTTACACAGCCGGCATCAAAGGCGAAAAATTGCCGAAACCGGTCATTGCTTTCTGAAAGGAAGGTTCGTTATTTCGTTATCACGTTATTTCGTTATTTCGTTATTACGATAGTTTGATATCACGTTATCACGACAAATAAACAATAAAAAACTCATGCAATTATGAAAACGATAATGAAAAGCTTAATAGCGGCAGGCCTGCTATTCGCTGCCACCGCTGCTTCCGCTCAAAGCGTGAAGTTGGAGGAAAGGATGAACGAACTTATCAACGAATACGGCGAAGAGCTTTGCACTAACAAGACGGTCAATGAGACACGCGACCCAGCGAAGGCAGGACGCCCGTTTAAATCGAAGTGCGAAATCTATTATTTCACCATCAAGAAGAAAAAAATGGACCAACGGGAGTTGCTGCAAGAGATGCTCCGCGCGATGGAAACCATTGGCCGAACAGATCCGAACTGCTACTCTGTCAACAGCATGAACGGCCGCGAAAACGGCGATGCCAGCCGTCGGCAGCTGATGATTGGCGAGAACACGGAGAACTACATTGAGATAGGCAAGGACTACGATAACTACTGGAACGTGAATGCCATAGACACCGCCGATGCGACCAAGAGCCATCGCTATGCCTATGCCGTAGAGTGGAGCGATAAGGGAAAGAAGATAGACCTCCGCTACATCGTCACCTATGCCAAGATACCCTCTGCCACCTCCACCATCATTCGGCAGGACTGGCCCTATCTCGAGATAGGCCCTTCGCGCATTCCCAATGACGGTCCTATCCAGGCGCCGAACAAAGCGCGGGTGTTCTACCTCGGAAAAGAATACTCCGTACAGCAGCTCGACAGTGTCATTGACGAGGCTCAAAAACGTGAAGCCGAGACCTTTAAGAAGGTTAAGGAAGATATGAAGCGTGAAGCGGAGACCTATAAGAAGGTTAAGGAAGCTATACAGCGCCAAGAGGAAGTTGCTAAGCACATGAAAACTTATGTCGTTTGGGCAGACTCCCTGCACCACGACACCGACCCTGTGACAGCTGTCGTCCTTGACCTGCAACAGGGCAAGAACATCACAGCCGACGACCTCCTATGCAACGACAATATCCTGCTCATCTTCGCTCAGCTGAAGAAACAGTATCTGGCTGGGCAGAACACGGAATTCAACGCCATCTCCATCTACAACCTCTGCAAGCAAGCCCACGAGTACGGCTTCTTCACCGGTAAAAACTCAAAAGAGGAGTTGAAGCAACTGAAGCAGGAAATAACCGATCTGATAGACAAGACCCCGAAAACCGACGAAGGCACAAACGTTGATCAGCGCATCTATCTCGGACTGGCGCTGTCGCACCTCGAGAAGATTGAATGATGACGGACAATAATTACAGGCGTTGCTCGTTATAATAAAAGAAGAAGCAAACAAGCAATGAAACAAGCCATCATCACGGTACTCGCCTTAATACTCAGCACGCTGACCGCCAGCGCCGATGTCCTCAAAGGGCGCATCATCGATGCCGAGACCAAAGAGCCGTTGCCCGAAGCAGAGCTCAAATTGGAGCAGACAGTGGAGTACAACGGTCACACAATCTCATTTGTCATGAGCAGCAACACGGACTCGATAGGCTGCTTCAACATGCGACTGATGGGGCGCGGCACGCTGTCGGCCTCCATGCTGGGCTACTACACGAAGACGAAGGTGGTGATGGGTTTCTCGGAGAACACCAAGGACACCGTCGACGTGGGCGACATAGCGCTGAAACCGTCAGAAACATTGATGAAGATGGTTGAGGTGAAAGGTCGGGCGCGGCGCTTCACGGTGAAGGGCGACACCATCGTGTTCAACCCCGAAGCTTTTCATCTTGAAGAGGGTGCGCGGCTAGACGAGCTTATCCGCCAACTGCCGGGCGTGGAAGTGTCCGAAGACGGCAGCCTGACGTGGAACGGCAAGCCCATCCGCATCACTATGGACGGCGAGAAACTCTTCGGCGGCGACGGCATCATCAACCAACTGCCCGTCGAGGCCGTGGAGAGCATCAAGGCCTACAACAAAGCCTCGAAGTTCAGCGAACGCACGGGCAAGGACGACGGCGGCGAGGACATGGTGCTCGACCTGACCATCAAACCCGGCTTCCTCGACCGCTGGTACGGCGACGTGGCAGGAACCTATCAGACCCCCAAGCACTACAATGCTGATTTGAACATGAACCGCCTGTCGAAGACCGACCCGATGATGGTGAACGCCTACGCCAATAATATGGCCCGCGAAGGGGCGCGCACTATGCGCGGCGGGTGGGGCTCTTGGGGCAACAACTACGGGCAGAGCCAAGGTGCATCAGCCGGCTATCAGCATAACATCCGCGAGAAGGAAGGCACGCAGGAGATGCGCAGCTCTTATAGCGTGAGCGGCGGACTCACACATACAGACAACTGGCGCACCAGCTACACCGAAACGCTCAACCTCATGGAGGACGCTGACACCAAGCGCACCTACACCGAGGATTACAACCGCAACCACAAGCTCAATCCCTACTTCAACTTCGACTGGATGTGGGACATCGACTCGCTCAACACCATTTATGGCGACATTGACGTCAATCACCGCCAAACGCGCTCCAACGGCCACCGCGATATGCGGCAGGACGACCTGTTGCAGCAGCTTACGCGCTCGACGGGTGAAGGCCGCGAAACCAATATCAGCGCGAATGCCCATTGGTATCATTTCGTTGACGAGGACAACGCCTTCGGTGCCAGCTTCGACATACGATACACCGACGGCAAGAACGAGTCGTGGATGGAAAGAGAAATAAACAGCCTCTCCCCCGCCCCCTCGGAGGGGAGTGAAGTTACTACTGACGGCAATGAGTCCCCCCTCCCTAACAGGGGAGGGGTCGGGGGAGAGGCTTCCCTTTTATCCCAGCACTCCCACACCCCCACCAGCACCTTCCGGACCTCTGCCGATGCCTTCTATAAGCGGTGGCTCGCCAAGCGGTGGCTCCTCGACGCAGACTACAGTTTTGGATATGCCCGTCAGCAGAGTCAGCAAGAGTTTGAGACCAACGGCCTCACGGATGCCTCCAACAGCTACCGCGACAATAACTACTCTACAAGTAATGCTCTGAACCTGAGTTCCACCATCGACCTCTCGCCCGTGAAGATTATGCCAGCCTTCAATGCGAAATGGTTGAGCGAGAAGCAGGACTACCAGCGTGGACAACTTGACACCGTAGCCACCCGTAGCCGCATGATTCTGAACCCGCGTATGCGCATCACCTGGAAAGTGAACAAGACCATCGGCATGGACCTCAACTACAGCCTCGCCACCAACCAGCCTTCGCTCATCAGCACGCTGGCCTACCGCGACCTGACCGACCCCTTGTACATCACCGAGGGTAACCCCAACCTGAAGGACACGCACACCAACGACCTCTCGCTCAACTTCAACTCCATGCTCGCAAAGCAGCAGCTTTCGCTCAGCGCCACCGTTGGCTACACGCACAACGACCGCATGACTCGTAATGCCCTCACTTATCAGCCCTCCACCGGCATCTACACCAGTAGGCCGGAGAACGTGCCCGGCGGCCACACATGGAACTTCCGGCTGAGCTACGACCAAGGCTTCGGCGATGTGGTGCGCCTGCGCAACAACTTCCGCCTCACTGCCGAACAGAGCTACGCATTTCTCACACAGCTTGTCACCACAGCGCAGCCTCTCCCCTCCCTGACGGGAGGGGTCGGGGGTGGGTCTGTTGGGTCTGCTTCCCTCAACCGTCAGAGCCAGCTTAATCCCTTTGATAACCTCACCGTCAGCTTGGACTGGACGTGGCTGAAGGTGTCAGTCTATGGCGAGCTCAACGCCAACCGCCTGCGCTACTCCGACGCCGCGGAGCAGAACACTACCCAGTGGAACAACCGCTTCGGCGCGGAAGGTGAGCTCACGCGCGGTCATTTCGTAGTCAAGACGCAGATTTACGAGCAGATTTATCGCGGCTACACCATCGAGTCGATGAACCGCAATATGCTCGTCTGGGACGCTTCCGTAACTTGGAAGATATTGAAGAACAAGGCAAAGCTCACACTGGAAGTTGACGACATCTTAAACAACAAGGACCACAAATACTATAGCCAGACGGCCTATCAGCAGACCACCTCGTGGAGTGACTTCCGCCACCACTACGCCAGCCTCACGTTCACTTATCACTTAGATGCCAAACAGAAAGATTAGGCATGCTCGGAAGTTAAAGAAGTTCTTGAAGTGTCTAGCGTCGCAAGCGCCGAGCAAAAGACGAATGTCTTGCAAATAGCTTTCACTTTGAGACTCCTGATGAGCCTAGGATGATAACAGTTCTTGAAACTATCGTCTTAACTCCTTTAACTTCTTAACTCCTTAACTCCTAAAAAACAACTTCTTTAACTTCCAAGCAAGCGGAGCTTGCTAAAATTAAGTTATTTATAATCCTCGCCGTTGAGCACTATTTGTGTGTTCTCTGGGTTGCGGTCGGATTCACGATACCAGTCGGAATAATCTATGTAGTGGGCGGCGAATGTCTTGTTTAGGGCTTGCGCCTGTTCCGGATCTACGCGTTTTATGAATTTGGCCGGCACACCTCCCCATAGCTCACCATCAGGTATATGAGTGTTCGACAGCACGAGTGCACCGGCAGCCACTATGGCTCCGCGGCCTACTACAGCGTGGTCGAGCACCGTGGCTCCCATACCTATGAGAGCTCCGTCGAGAATGGTGCAGCCGTGCAACGTCACGCTATGCCCTACTGTCACATCATCACCAATCTCAACAGGAGCTGTGCCATTGAGCGTGTGGACGCATGAGTTGTCCTGAATATTGCTGCGGTTGCCAATCTTAATGTAATGCACATCGCCGCGCAGTACAGCACAAGGCCAGATTGTTACGTCATCGCCGAGCTCTACTTCACCTATTATCACGGCCCCGTCGGCAAGGTAACAATGCTTGCCGAACTTAGGTTTAAGGCCTTTTACAGTTTTTACAATAGCCATATTATCTATCCTAATTCATCGAGTATTTCAGAAGGTGTGAACCCTCTGGCGGCAGCGAAACGAATGAGTTTGGCTCGCCGTGTGTATTCATCCTCGTCGCCTAATGAACGCGCTTTCTGCTGAAGCGTGGCCTGCAGAGCAGAAAGATATTCATCGGCAGGCAGGTTGTCGATTGCTTCCTTGATATCGCTTTGTGGCAATCCCTTCATGCGCAGAGCCTGCTGTATTTTCACTCGTCCCCAATGGGCAAAGCGAAGTCGGTCATGCGCAAAAGCGCGACAGTATCGAGAGGTATTAATGTAATCTTCATCGTACAGGCGGTCTATTATCTTCTGTACTTCTACATCAGACAAGGCGGCCTTTTGCAGTCGCTCGCGAATGTCGCTCTCGGCGTGTTCGCTAAGGCTGCAAAGGGCCGCCATTTTGTTATAGGCTGCTTCTGGAGTAACCTCTTTCATGTTTACTCTAGCTAGCTCGCTAGTCAACCTGTTAATGTGTTAACCTGTTAACGTGTTAATGTGTTAATGTGTTAACTTGTCAACGTGTCTTTACTCTTCAGCAGAAAAGTCTTCCTTACCTACTCCGCAGATGGGGCATACCCAATCTTCGGGCAGATCTTCAAATGCGGTGCCGGGGGCTATACCGTTGTCGGGATCACCCAGTTCGGGATCATAAACATATCCGCAAGGATCGCACACATACTTTTTCATAATGGTCGCGTGTTTAAAGGATTAATAATAGGTTTAACTATCTTTCTTATTGTTCAGCTCAAAATAGCTTCTGCAAGCGCTTCGAGCTGCGGTATGTCGGAGTCTTTCATGCGTCCGCGCAGAGTGACGACAGGCTCTACCACCTCCACCTGCTTCATGCCTTCGAGCATGGCGCGCATGGCCTTGGCAGCACTGGGAGCCCACGAACCGTTCTCTATCAAGGCTACGCGGCGGCGCTGATAAGCCTTAATATCAAGGTGATGCAGGAAATCGTACATAGGCGGGAAGACGCCTGCATCGTAGCTTGAAGCCATACACACCATCTTTCCATAGCGGAAGGCATCTTCGATGGCCTCGCCCAGATCGTCGCGGCAGAGGTCGGTGATGGCCACCTTCGGGCATCCCTTTGCTTTGAGTATCTCCACAAGGCGTTCGGCAGCCTGGGCTGTATTACCATGAATGCTGGCATGAGCTATGAACACGCCCTCGGTTTCCACATCATAAGCGCTCCAAATGGTATAGAGGCGCACTGCCTCAGCCATCTTCTCGCCTTCGAGCACGGGGCCGTGAAGCGGAAGAATCTTATCTATATCGAGCGCCGCAGCTTTCTTCAAGAGAGTACTCACGGGTCCACCATACTTGCCACAAATATTAAAATAGTAGCGTCGAGCCTCGCAAGCCCAGTCGTCGGCATCGGCGTCGTATACTCCAAACTTACCGAAACCATCGGCCGAGAAGAGCAAGCGGTCTGCATCGTCGTAAGTGACCATTACCTCAGGCCAGTGTACCATAGGAGCCATGACAAAATGCAGGGTATGGCGTCCCAATGCGAGCGTGTCGCCCTCCTTGACGGTAATGACGCGAGCCTCAAGAGCGGTGTCCTCAAAATACTGAGGCATCATCTGCTTGGCCTTGGCCGAACAGACGATTTGCATATTGGAATAGAGCGCACACACTTCGGCTATACCGCTGGCATGGTCAGGTTCAAGGTGGTGCACTACGAGATAGTCGGGCTGACGGCCGTTGAGAGCAGCAGCGAGGTTCTGCTTCCACTCGTCGAGAGTGCGGCTGTCGCTTGTATCCATGACGGCCACTTTGTCATCGAGTATTACATAAGAATTATAGCACATGCCTTCGGGCGTGTGGTACTGGCTCTCGAAGAGCTGTTGGGTTGGATCATCGACGCCGATGTAGAGGACGTCCTTGCTTATTTCCTTGGTCATATTTGTTTTTATCTTTATTCCTTAATCTTTTATTCTTTAATCCTTAGTCCTTAATCTCTATTCTTTAATCTTTAATCCTTAATCGGCTGCAAAGTTATGTAAAAACTTTTAAACGCTATGGCATAAGTTAGTAAAAAAGTTGTATAAGAGTGCGCTGATAATAGAATTTAAGTTAAAAGTTAGGGCTACAGAGCACCGAAATCATAGTTTTGATGTACTTTTGCCGCGGTTTTAAATACATCTATTGATTTACACACGCATGAAAGGTCGCTATGCTCTTCTCTGCCTCGGGCTTTGTTTTGCAGCCTGTGCCCCGTTGTCGGCACAGGACGCTTGGCCGTCGGAGGAGGATTTCGACCGTCCGGGCATTGATGAAATGCCAGGGCTCATCAAGCTGCAGTTCTACCGCTCCAAGCGCCCAGTCATCATCGACGGCGAGCCCGTGTGGGACTATCTCATGCCTGAGTTGCCTGTGTATAAACCCATGATCTTCAAGAGCGAGCGCGAGCGGCAGCAGTTCAACCGCATGGTCAATAATATCAAGCGTGTGCTGCCTTTGGCGCGCAAAGCCAATCTGATGCTCACCGAGACATATCAAGTGCTCGAAACGCTGCCCACGAAACAGGCCAAGGATCAACATATCAAGGCCGTGGAACGTGATATAAAAGCGCAGTACACGCCCGAGATGAAGAAGCTAACCTATTCGCAGGGCAAACTGCTCATCAAGCTCATCGACCGTGAATGCAACCAGCAAGCCTTCGAGATTGTGCAGGCTTTCCTCGGTCCTGCACGAGCCACTTTCTATCAGGTCTTTGCCTGGACTTTCAAAGCAAGCCTCAAAAAGGAATACGACCCAGATGGCGACGACCGCCTCATCGAGCGTATCGTAAGGCAGATAGAGGTTGGGCAACTTTAGTTTTGGATTAAGGATTAGAGATTAGGGATTAAGGATTAGGGATTAGGGATTAAGGATTAGAGATTAGGGATTAGAGATTAAGGTTGGTTTATGTCAGCGTTCTTTGCTTTACTTGAGTCTTGGGGATATTGGGGTCTGCTCGTGGCGGCTTTCATAGCCGGCAGTGTATTCCCTTTCTCGAGCGAGGCAGTGCTCACGGCGCTGCAACTGGCCGGACTCGATCCCGTGCGTCTTTTCGTAGCCGCAACGGTTGGCAACACCGCAGGCTCAATGTTCAACTACTGGATAGGCACCCTCGGCCGCATGGAATGGATTGAAAAATACCTCCATGTCTCGCGCCAAAAGGTGGAGAACACCGCCCGATGGATGAAACGCTACGGCGCGTGGATAGGCGTGTTGTGTTTCCTGCCCATCATAGGCAGCGTGATAGCCGTTACGCTGGGCTTCACGCGAGCTAACCCATGGCTCTCCTTCCTTACTATCACCATAGGCAAGGCTGCCCGTTATGCTCTGATAATCTTTGCTGTAAGTATGATATGAAACCACAATTAGCCTACATCGTTTTCCTCGTGATGCTGACGTCCTCGCTGGCCGCTGGCATCGACAGTATGCTACGCGCCGAGCGACAGGCACAGCAGAGCGTGGACCTCGCCCTGGCCATGACCTTGCGCGAGTGTGAACCCGACCGCATAGATGCCGACACCATTCGTGTCTATCGCAGCCATATCGCTCTTACCGAGTTGCGCGACACTGCTTACCTTTCACTCGCCATTGCCGACGACGAACGGCAGCAGGCCACTATGCTCCGTGCTAACACCGGCCTCACCCTACCCCGCCTGTGGCGCCTCTCCGACCAACGTGCATCAGGCTTCCTTGCAGCTTTAGCCGCTATGTGGCTTGCCACGAGCTTATTCATCATGCGCAGGCAAGGCAATCTTCAAGTTGTGGCTGCAACGACCTCCGTCGGTCTCGGCCAATTGACCTACGATGCACAAAGTCGCCGTTTCAGCGTTAGCGGCCGTGAACTCAACCTCACGCCAATGCAGCACGATCTCCTGCAACTCTTCATTGAGGCTCCGGACCACCGACTGCTGCAACAGGACATCTGCAAACGTCTTTGGCCCAAGAAGCCTGATGCATCAGCAACGCTATATACCTTAGTACGACGATTAAAACACACTCTCTCTGAAACGACAGACCTTCAGGTTGAATGCGACCGCGGTCAAGCCTATAGGCTGTTGTAAGATTCAAAGTTGCCAGCCACATCACACATTAAATAAAAAAGGCAATAATATAGGAGATGGCACAGAAGATGTTTTATAAGACAACGAATTTTACGAATTTTACGAATTCTTTCTTGTCCTATAGCCCTAACTTTGCATGGCCACGATGAAGTGTAAATTCGATTAATTCGTATAATTCTTCAGACTCGCTTTGCTCGAAGAAGCGTCCTTCGGCCGAGCGCGTTTCAATAAGACATTTTCGTGACTTTCGATGTAGAAATTCTAATTCGTCTAATTCGTATAATTAGTTGTCAAAAAAGAATAATGTGCCATCTGCTATATTACGCCCAATAAAAAAGGCTCAAGGGTTCCGAATAACTCTTGAGCCTTTTGTCGTATTATCCACTGAAGATTATTTGTTGTCCGTTGCCTCGAGCTGCAAATGTCAGACAAATGTCAGGGAAATAATTTGCAACAAGTGTTGCTGCTCAGTACCTTTGCCCCCGATTTCTAAAGCCAAAAACTATGAAAAAGGAAAAGAAGAAAACAAATGCAAACAGCGGCGGCGACATTCGTTGGCAGTCGGTCTTCGCTTGGCAGCACTATGTGATGACTGCCGTAGCGGTAGTTTTAATTGTTGTAGGCTTCGTGCTGATGCTACCCGAAGCCGATGTGCGCAACCGTCCGGGCGGCCGTTTTGCCCCGACACCCGGTCCTGGAGCCTTCGATGCGCGGCGCATAAGCTTAGCACCCATCCCCTGTTTTGTGGGCTTTGCCATGATGCCATTAGTGATAATGTACGTTCCTCGCAACCGTAAACGATTCGATGAAATGGGCAAAAATTGAAACTTTTCACCTTTTTTCACCCCTTTGTCAGGCGCGAATCGTTTAACACTGAACGAACAACGGCGAAGCGCCTTTCAAAATAAAAAAGACCATAAATGAGAAGATTATTTGATTTTCCTTCGCCCGTTACAAGGATTTTATCTACTTTTGCACCGCGTTATGCGCACAACCGAGCGCATATTCCTCTTTTCACGCATAAAACTTTAAACATTTAACAACGGGCTCTGCCCGTGAATAACCGTATGAAACATTTCCGTTTAGTGGACAATCTGTTGGGATGGCTCGCCTTTGCCATAGCAGCCTTCACCTATTGCTCCACCGTAGAACCCACAGCATCCTTCTGGGATTGCCCCGAGTTCATCACTACAGCCTATAAGCTGGAAGTGGGTCACCCGCCAGGGGCACCGTTCTTCATGCTTACAGGCAACCTGTTCACACAGCTTGTTTCCGACCCCGCCAAAGTGGCGCTGATGGTGAACATAATGAATGCCTTGCTGAGTGCCCTCTGCATTATGTTCCTGTATTGGACCATATCGCATTTGGCACGCAAGCTAATCTGCACCGACGGCTGGGTGAGCAACACAGCCCAGCTCATTGCCGTCGAGGGCGCTGCCATGACAGGCGCTTTGGCCTATTGCTGGAGCGACACCTTCTGGTACTCTGCCGTTGAAGGCGAGGTATACGCATATTCGTCCCTCTTCACGGCAGTGGTGTTCTGGTTGATGCTCAAGTGGGAGGACAACGCCGACAAGCCACACTCCGACCGTTGGCTTGTGCTCATCGCTTACCTCACAGGACTCTCGATTGGCGTGCACCTGCTCAACCTGCTGTGCCTGCCTGCACTCGTGCTCATCTATTACTATAAGCGCTCCTCGAATGCCACTTTGAAGGGCTCTATTTATGCCCTCTTAGGCTCATTTGTGCTGGTTGCCGCTGTGCTCTATGGCATCGTGCCTGGCATCGTGAAGGTGGGCGGCTGGTTTGAACTGCTGTTTGTCAACACGCTGTCGTTGCCTTTCAACAGCGGCCTCATCGTCTACATCATCTTGCTCGTAGCCGTAGTGCTGTGGGCTATCTGGGAAACGGTGGCAGAGCGTTCTCGCTTACGCATGAACATCTCCTACCTCATCGCAGTGGCCATGCTCGGCATACCTTTCTACGGCTATGGTTGGAAGAGCATCGCCATCGGCGTTGTCATCATTGCCGCTTTGTATGCTTTGTTGCAGTGGAAGCGCGATGGCAAGCTACTTGTTTCAGCCCGCGTGATGAACACCTCGCTGCTTTGCATGCTCATGATTATGATAGGCTACTCATCGTATGCCCTCATCGTAATCCGTTCCACAGCCAACACGCCCATGGACCAGAACTCGCCCGAGGATATCTTCACGCTCGGCAGCTACCTCAACCGTGAGCAGTACGGTTCGCGCCCGCTGTTCTACGGACAGGCCTACAACTCGCAAGTGAAGCTCCGCAGCGAGGGCGGCTACTGCGTGCCCGTGAGCAACCAAGGTGCCGCCGTATACCAGCGCAAGGAGAAAGCTTCGCCCGACGAACCCGACCGCTATGAGATTCAGCGTCACGACTTGGAATACGTCTACGCCCAGAATATGTTCTTCCCGCGCATGTACAGCGACCGCCATGCCTCAGCCTATGAATCATGGATGGGCGGTATCGAAGGCTATCAGGTGCCTTACGACCGCTGTGGCGAGCCTATTATGGTCAAAATGCCTACGCAGTTGGAGAACATACGCTTCTTCCTCTCCTATCAGGTCAACTTCATGTACTGGCGCTACTTCATGTGGAACTTCGCAGGCCGCCAGAATGATGTCCAGGGCAACGGCGAACTCGAGCATGGCAACTGGCTTTCGGGCATACCGTTTATCGACAACGCACGCCTTGGCGACCAAAGCATGCTGCCCACCGAGCTGCGCGAGAACAAAGGGCACAACGTGTTCTACTGCCTGCCGCTGCTGTTGGGACTGTTAGGTCTGTGCTGGCAAGCGTGGAAAGAAAGGCCGAAGACCAACCCCTCCGAGGGCACTGACCCCATCGGCGTGAAGCAGTTCTGGGTGGTCTTCTTCCTCTTCTTCATGACGGGTATTGCCATCGTCGTATACCTGAACCAAACCCCACAGCAGCCACGTGAGCGCGACTACGCCTATGCCGGTTCCTTCTATGCCTTTGCCATATGGATAGGACTGGGAGCAGCTGCCGTGGCCGACTGGCTCGAGCGCCGCACAGGCCGTGCCATGCTCGGGGCTATCGTATCGCTCATCTGCTTGCTCGTACCTCTGCAGATGGTAAGCCAGACATGGGACGACCACGACCGCAGCGGGCGCTACACCTGCCGCGACTTCGGTCAGAACTACCTCCAGAGCCTGCCTCAGACCGGCTTCCCCATCATCTACACCAACGGCGACAACGACACCTTCCCGCTTTGGTACAACCAGGAAACCGAAGGTGTGCGCACTGATGCCCGCGTATGCAACCTCTCATACCTGCAGACCGACTGGTACATCGACCAGATGCGCCGCCCAGCCTACGACTCACCCAGTGTGCCCATAGCCTGGAAACGTATTCAATACGTAGCCGGCACACGCGAAGGCATACGTGTAAGCCCCGGAACCCTTGAGCAGGCCATTGAATACTACAAGGACGACCCCATCACCTCACGCCAGCTCCTCGGCGAGAATCCTTACGAGCTCTCGACCATCATCGACAAGTGGATTCTCAACGACAAGAAGGACATGCAGATCTTCCCCACCGACAGCCTCGTCATAACCATCGACAAAGATGCCGTGCGCCGCTCAGGCATGATGATAGCCGCCGACAGCATCCCCGACGTCATGCACATCAGCCTCAAAGGCAAGAGTGCTGTGTACAAGAGCGAGATGATGATGTACGAGATGATTGCCCGCTGCAACTGGGAGCGTCCTCTGTTCGTGGCTATGACCGTAGGGTCCGACAACTATGGCAACCTTGGCAACAACTTCGTTCAGGAAGGACTTGCCAACCGCATCACGCCGTTCAACACTAAGGCTTCAGGCCGCCGCGTAGATACCGAGAAGATGTACGACAACCTCATGAACCGCTTCAAGTTCGGAGGCGTCGACAATCCGGACCTATACCTCGACGAGACCGTGACACGCATGTGCTACACCCACCGCCGCATCTTCGCACAACTCGCTACCGAGCTTATGAAGGAAGGCAAGAAGGACAAGGCCCTCAAGGTGGTTGAGAAGATTGAGAAGGAAATACCGGCAGCCACTGTGCCTCACAACCATCAGGGCGGCTCGCTCGAACTGGCACAGGTTTACCTCGACTGCGGCAAGAAGAAGCAGGCTGCCGACATCGCCTCGGCAGTGGCCGAGAACGCGTCGGAATACTGCCGCTGGTTCACAAGCCTCAGCGACCGCCGTCTGCAGATGAGCGCCGAGGACTGCTACTACTATCTCCTTCAGCTCTCCAACTCCTTAAAGATTCTCGACGAGGCCGACAAGGCCAAGGCCGCCAAATTCGAAGTAGCCCTGAACAATTATTTCGAGCAGTTCCAGAACAGAGCCAACTATTAATCTATGTTCATCGAACAACCTGCTCGTTTCCTGCGCTGGATATACCCTCACGCCATTTGGCGTATGGACCCGTCGGTGAAGGCCGTTTATCTGACCTTCGACGACGGGCCCATCCCCGAGGCAACACCTTTTGTCCTTGATACCTTAGCCCGCTATGGTATCAAGGCCACTTTCTTTATGGTGGGCGATAACATACGCAAGCACCCCGATGTGTTCCAACAAGTCATCGAGGCAGGCCACCGCATAGGCAACCACACCTACAACCATATCGGAGGCCTCCGCTGGCTTTCCAAAAACTACGTCAAGAACGCCGAGAAGGCGCAACAGGAGATGATGGCCCACCATCTGCCCACCACAAACGAAGGGGAATCCTCTTGCTCACAAGCCAACTGGCAAGGGGCACCTTTATTCCGACCCCCTCATGGCTGGATGCGCACCCTTCAATACAAAGCCATGCGTCGCAATGGCTATAAGATAATAATGTGGGACCTGGTCACGCGCGACTACAGCACATGGCTCACAGCCGACGAAGTGCTGGCCAACGTCAAGCGCTACGCTCGCAACGGCTCCATCATCACCTTCCACGACAGCCTCCGCAGCATCGACAAACTACACAAGATTCTCCCTGCCGCCCTCGAATGGCTTTTAGCCGAGGGCTACGAGTTCCGGGTCTTTGATTGAGAATCAAATAGCCCCTTAATTATCGTCTTTCCGCATCGAGAACTCACAACCACAGTACAGCTGGTTGTAGAAACCATACTCCTTGAGCAACTGGTTGCGACGCTCCTGCAGTCCGCCCTTACGCCAGTTCCTCGCCCAGAAACGAGCGCCGGGCACAGCAATCTCCGCTGCATGCCCGGCATTTTCTATCTGGTCGAGCCTCTTCCAACGCGAAGAAGCCAAGGTGGTGGTGAACCAGTTGATGCCCAACTCCACAGCCTTACGGGCAGCTGCCGTCAGGCGAAGCTCAAAGCAACGGGCACACCTGCTGCCACGCTCCGGCTCGCCTTCAAGGCCAGCCACGCAAGCCAGCCATTCGTCGTGGCGCCAGTCATCGTCAATCCATTCCAGGCCTAAGCTCTCGGCATGCCGCTTGCTCTCGTTCTTGCGTATCTCATACTCCTCGAGCGGAAATATATTGGGGTTGTAGTAGTAGATTGTAGGGCGCACATCATTCGCCAGCATCCACTCTACGATGGCACTCGAACAAGGAGCACAGCAGGCGTGCAGCAGAACATGCTTGATATCTTCTGTAGTGTTCAATGTCTCAACCATTTTCATGTTTCAACTGTCTTTGCCTTACCGCCTCGAACAGCAATATAGCTGCTGAAACGCTTACGTTCAGCGAATCCAACCGGCCGAGCATAGGAATACGTATATGGGCATCTGCCGCCTGGCGCCACTGCTCGGTGAGTCCGGTGCTCTCCGTTCCCATGACGATGGCTGTAGGGCCGGTCATATCAGTGTCGTAGTATAGTTCCGAGTCCTGCAGCTGGGCAGTGAGAATCCTTACGTTGTTCTGCTTCAGCAGCGCTATGCATTCCTCAGAAGTGCAAGCCACCGTGGGAACGGTGAAGCAAGCACCTATCGAAGCTCGGATGAGGTTAGGGTTATAGAGGTCAGTGAGCGGGTCACACACTATCACTGCCGTGGCGCCTGCCGCATCGGCCGACCTGAGCACAGCACCCAAGTTGCCGGGCTTTTCTACGCTCTCCAGTATAATGAACAAAGCATTCTCCAAGCCATCTTCGTTTGTGGAGCCTTTCAGAATCTGCTGCAAGCTGGAAGCACCCCTTTCGGGGCTTTTAATTATCGCCACCACACCCTCAGTGCTGCCGCGGTATGCTATGCGCTCGTATACGTGAGGCGCTAAGGTAAAGTATGAAGGGCTGGTATCACCGTCTGCTTCGAGACCTTGAGGCAACACCAATTCTTCATTCTTAATTCTTAATTCTTCATTCACAAAAACGCTCTCCACCTCGTAGCCGGCTGCCAGGCAGTGCTCCAGTTCGCGCTGCCCTTCCACCACGAAGAGGCCGGTGCGGCGTCGCTCCGCAGACTTCTGCTGCAATTCCAGCAGTTGCTTTATCTTTGGGTTCTTAGTGCTCGTTATCAACATAGCTGTTCGTACTTTGATGCCGCAAAGGTAGATAATAAAGTGGAAAGAGTCTAATAAAAACCATATTTTTTTGATTTGAGGTAGCAATAGGCACTAAGAAACATTTTCATATACTTCAGTCTATCCAACCGTCCTTGTTGGGCTTGTGTACATCAGGAATAAATTCCGCCTTGTGGTCCTTGATGCTGAGTATATGGTGCCAGTGAATAGGTTCGGCATAGGCTCCTATGAATTGGTCTATGACAAGCATATAGAAATGGCCGTCCACAGACAGCTTGCCCATGATTCCCTTTGGATAATTAGGCTGCGTGGAACTGCATTTGTCTCCGTCGATTGGTTCGCCGACAAAAACCTCGTTGTCACGTATGGTTATCGTGAACTTCTGGTTGGGATTGAGGCCCACATAATCATTCAAGATGGTGAGTTTCAATGCTTCGAACACTTCTTTGGCATGTGACTCCGGAACGACATAGAGGTGGCCCGTTGCCTTGCCGTCAAATGATCCGTTTTCATCATGGAATCCAGCCATGAGCGCAGGATTGCCCGTGAAGTCATCAAAGGTGTATTCATAATAAGTCTCGTAAATCTTCACACTGTCAATCTCCTCAGTCGTGTTTTTAAGAAAGTCCTTGAGTGGCCTGTCATTGAAAGGTGCTTCTCGCCCCTTTTCCTCGCGGGTAATATATTCCACACGAATGTCTGAACATTGTTTATTAGCTTTCATTTGCATGGTTGCAGCCCGCGCTGCTTTGTAGCCTACGCTATAGTCCTCGTAACTGCCGACGCCTTTTAGTTCAATCCTTTCGCCATCCATTGCAGCCAGTGCCAAGGCAAATAGCACCGTGTCTTTGTCCAGCACATGATTTTCCTTGTGATAGCACTGCCGGGCAAAGGAGCATCCCCAACGGAAGGCACGGAGACATGAATCCACGATTTCTTCTCCTTCCTTAATATCATCAAGTTGCTCTTTGGTAAAGTTCTTAATTTCTTCCGGCTTCAGTGATTCCCATTTCGGCGCAATACAATAATACTCGACTTTTGTTTTTAGGACTGAGCCACCTTCATAAGTTACTGTTCGATGAGTTTGGTCGGTTTTTTTACCATCCAAATATGAAATGAGGTTCTCAATGGGATCTGTTGTGTTCCTTTTCTTTTCAGAAGAACAAGCGACCACCATACTGCACACTGCTATGAGAATTATTGCTTTTTTCATTACTTCGTTTGTTTGTAGGTGAATAAAAGATTATGAATAGCAAGACGTCTTTTGCTGTTGTTTTATGTTCAAAGTTGCGCTATAGCCTGCTGCAACTGCCTTCCACTTGATTCTATTTCATTGACTATTTCGTCGAAAGAATCTCCGAACTCTCCGGGTTCTCGTCCCTCAATCCCTATAAGAGTAGGAGCTGAGTGGATTATACTTGATGTAGAACTACGGCCATCAAAAGTAATCACCCTCTCATTAACAGGTATTGATGCAGGAGAGCTTTTGAGCGATGGAACTTCTATAATAATCATTGCCACTACGATTGCTGCCGCAACTGCTGCTGTCGCTGCCCAAGGCATCAACTTCCTAACGATATGCAGCCTGCCTTTCCTATTGCCCACTGCATCCATCTGCTCGTTCAGCCGAGCCATGAAAGCAGCCTCATCGCCTATTTCGGGACGATAGGTGTGGAATACGTCATACAGTTTCTGGTCTTTCATTGCTTATACCTTATTAATATTATTCTTTCAACATTGCCCTTAAATGGTCGCGACCACGTGAGAGATAGCCTTTCACGGTCCCTTCTGCCACATTCATAATCTGTGAAACCTCGCGAACGGGACGGTCTTCCATGTAGAAGAGGAGGATGGCAGTGCGTTCGCTAAGCGTCAATCCTTCTATGGCATGGTACAGCTCCTGGTATTCGAATGCCTGGTCGCTCTGTCCTTCGCCTGCCACTCCACGAGCCTTATCCAAGTCATAGGTAGAACCTCGCAAACGTTCCTTCCGTTGGTAATCACCCAAGCAATTGAAGGCAATGCGGCGCAGCCAAGCAGAAAACCCCGCTTCAGACTGGAACCGGTCTTTTGCCACGTAGGCCTTCAGCAATGCCTCCTGCGCCACGTCGTCGGCCACTTCTCGGTTGCCTCCGCACGCAGCCATGAGGAATCTACGCAGAGCGGCTTGCTCCTTACTGGCCAGTTGGGTGAATTCTTCTCGTGTCATACTACTTATATAAACGTATGAATACGGCAAAAGGTTGTGCCAGTTACCATATTTTTTTTTGAAAGAAGTTATTTAGCTTAATCCAAACATTACTAATCTTTTTACCCCCTTTAGAAATCCAAAAAAGCTTTTCATTCTCTTTTTGCTGTTGCAGGAAAGAGCATTCTTTATCCGTCAAACCTTATTTTGTAGATTTTTTAAATGAAATTACTTAAGTATGAAAACTTTTAGCTACCTTTGCGCCCGAAAAAACGGATAATATCATTTTCATAATAAATGGAGTACAATTTCAGAGACATTGAGAAGAAGTGGCAGCAGAGATGGGTGGCTGCCCAAACGTATAAGGTGACTGAGGACGAGAACCGCAAGAAGTTCTACGTGCTCAATATGTTCCCCTACCCCAGCGGCGCAGGCCTCCACGTAGGTCATCCGCTCGGTTATATAGCATCGGACATCTACGCTCGCTACAAGCGCCTGCAAGGTTTCAACGTGCTGAATCCCATGGGCTACGATGCCTACGGTCTGCCGGCTGAGCAGTATGCCATACAGACAGGCCAGCACCCGGCCATCACCACCGAGCAGAATATAGCCCGCTACCGCGAGCAGTTGGACAAGATAGGCTTCTCGTTTGACTGGAGCCGCGAGGTCAGGACTTGCGATCCCGGGTATTATCATTGGACTCAGTGGGCTTTCCAGAAGATGTTCGGCTCGTTCTATTGCAACTCCTGCAAGAAAGCGCAGCCCATAGAAAAGCTGATTGAACACTTCGAGAAGCAGGGAACCGCCGACCTTGACGTGGCTCAGACCGAGGAACTCACGTTCACAGCCGCCGAATGGCACGCTTTCGACGATGTGAAGCGCCAGCAGGTGCTGATGAACTACCGCATAGCATACCTCGCCGAGACGATGGTCAACTGGTGCCCGGCATTGGGTACCGTGCTTGCCAACGACGAGGTAGTGAACGGCGTGAGCGAGCGTGGCGGTCATCCGGTGGAGCAGAAGAAGATGAAGCAGTGGTGCCTGCGCGTGTCGGCCTATGCCCAGCGCCTGCTCGACGGCCTCGACACTCTGGAATGGACTGATTCCCTGAAGGAGACTCAGCGCAACTGGATAGGCCGCAGCGAAGGCACGGAGATGCAGTTTAAGGTTGCGGGGTCCGACGTTGAGTTCACCATCTTCACCACCCGTGCCGATACTATCTTCGGCGTCACGTTCATGGTGCTGGCTCCCGAGAGCGAACTCGTCAGGCAGCTCACCACGCCCGACCAGCAGAAGGACGTTGACGAATACCTAGCTTACGTGAAGAAACGCACCGAGCGCGACCGCATTAGCGACCGCAAGGTCACCGGCGTGTTCTCTGGTTCATACGCTATAAACCCGTTCACAGGCGAGGAAATCCCCGTATGGATTTCGGAATATGTGCTTGCAGGCTATGGCACGGGAGCCATCATGGCGGTGCCGGCTCATGACTCGCGCGACTATGCTTTCGCTCGTCACTTCAACCTGCCCATCATCCCGCTTATCGAAGGTGCCGACATCAGCGAAGAGAGCTTTGATGCCAAGGAAGGAACGGTGATGAACAGCCCCGTTGCAGGCAAGACGGCACTCGACGGCTTCAGCCTGAACGGTTGCGAAGTGAAGGAAGCCATCCAGAAGACGAAGGAATTTGTCACCTCGCATCACCTAGGTCGCGTGAAGGTCAACTACCGTCTGCGCGATGCCATCTTCTCGCGTCAGCGCTATTGGGGCGAGCCGTTCCCCGTGTACTACAAGGACGGCATGCCGCAGATGCTGCCTGAGGAGTGCCTGCCGCTGGAGCTGCCCGAAGTGGACAAGTTCCTGCCCACCGAAACGGGCGAGCCGCCTCTCGGCAATGCCAAGCGCTGGGCTTGGGACACCAAGACCAACAGCGTGGTGGATAACGCCACTATCGACAACCAGACCGTGTTCCCCCTGGAGCTGAACACGATGCCCGGTTTCGCCGGCTCTTCAGCCTACTACATCAGATATATGGATCCGCACAACGATGCAGCCCTCGTCAGCCCGGAGGCCGATGATTACTGGCAGAACGTGGACCTCTACGTGGGCGGCTCGGAGCATGCCACCGGTCACCTCATCTATTCGCGTTTCTGGAACAAGTTCCTCTTCGACCTCGGCGTGAGCTGCAAGGAGGAACCGTTCAAGAAGCTCGTGAACCAAGGCATGATTCAAGGCCGTTCGAACTTCGTGTATCGCATTCAGAACACCAACACCTTCGTAAGCTTGGGCTTGAAGGACCAGTATGACGTTACGCCTCTGCACGTTGATGTGAACATCGTCAGCGGCGATGTGCTCGATATCGAAGCCTTCAAGGCCTGGCGCCCCGAGTATGCTGACGCCGAGTTTATCCTCGAGGACGGCAAGTACGTCTGCGGCTGGGCGGTGGAAAAGATGTCGAAGTCGATGTTCAACGTCGTCAACCCGGACATGATTGTCGAGCGCTTCGGCGCAGATACCCTGCGATTGTACGAGATGTTCCTTGGTCCTATCGAGCAGGCTAAGCCCTGGGATACCAATGGCATCGACGGCTCTCACCGCTTCCTGAAGAAGTTCTGGAACATGTTCTGGAACAAGGAAACCTTCGCTGTCAACGACGAAGAGCCTACGAAGCAGGAGCTCAAGTCGTTGCACAAGCTCATTAAGAAAGTGACCGAGGACATCGAAGTGTTCTCGTACAACACCAGCGTGCCAGCCTTCATGATTGCCACCAACGAGCTTGCAGCCTTGAAGTGCCAGAAACGTGCCGTGCTGGAGCCTATGGTAATCCTCATCGCACCCTTCGCACCTCATATCGCTGAAGAGCTGTGGGAGGAACTGGGCCACAACACCAGCGTGTTTGATGCCCGCTGGCCGCTGTTCGACGAGAGCGCTCTCGTGGAAGACGCCGTAAAGATGATGGTAGCCTTCAACGGCAAGACACGCTTCGCCATCGAATTCCCTGCCGATGCCGACAACGCCACCATCGAGGCTGCCGCCCGCAACCATGAGCTTACTCCCAAGTATCTCGATGGCAAGCAGATAGTGAAAGTGATTATCGTGCCAGGGCGCATGATTAATATGGTAGTGAAATAAACAATAACTCATCAGCCCACCTCGCCACCGCGGTGATACGAGGTGGGCTTTATTCTAAAGCTATGAAAACCATAAAACTAAGCTGGATTATCGACGAAGTAAAGGATTATTTCTTCATCGCACTGGGATGCCTCGGCTATTGCATAGGCTTCTGCACCTTCATGCTGCCTTATGAATTCACCCCTGGCGGCATGACCGGTGTCTCGGCTATCATCTTTTATGCCACTGGCTTCCCTACTCAATACAGTTACTTCATAATCAACGCCATCCTTCTGGCCATTGGTCTTAAGATTCTCGGCTTTAAGTTCTTTGCCAAGACCATCTACGCCACGCTTTGTATAACCTTCTTCCTCGGATTGGTGCAAAGCGTGATATCTCAGCCCGACGGCACTCTGCCCAGAGTAGTGGGCGACCAACCGTTCATGGCTGCCGTGATAGGCGCCTGTATAGAAGGAGCAGCCTTGGCGCTGGTGTTCATCAACAACGGCTCCACAGGCGGCACTGACATCATTGCAGCCATAGTAAATAAGTACAAAAACTTCTCCATGGGGCGCGTGTTGATGTGGTTGGACTTCATCATCGTGTCGTGCAGTTTCTTTGTTTTCCACGACTGGAACAAGGTAGTGACCGGTTACGTAATCCTCATCATCTCGATGATTCTGCTCGATTACACCATGACGTCGGCCACACAGAGTGTGCAGTTCACCATCATCTCTGAGAAGCACGAGGAGATAGCCCAGAAGATAGGCGAGGTGGTGCAGCGCGGTGTTACCGAGCTGTACGGCGAAGGCTGGTATTCCAAGCAGGAGCGCCGTGTGCTCATCGTCATGGCTCGCCGTCGCGAAAGCCAGCAGATTTTCCGCCTCATCAAGCGCATCGACCACAAAGCCTTCGTCACTATGACCAAGGTAGTGGGCGTCTATGGCGAAGGGTTCGACCATATAAAGACATAAATATCGGAAGTTATGTGGCCTTCGGCCACGGAAGTTAAAGGAGTTAAGGAGTTATCGCTTCGCTCGCCCTTCGGGCAGGAGTTAAGACGATACCATCAAGACGAGTTATCATTCTCTAACTTGTCAAGAAGCATAGAAGTGAAAGCTATTTGCAAGACATTCGTCTTAACTCCTTTAACTCCTTAACTCCTTAACTCCTAAAAAAAAAATAATGACAACAAATAATAGCCTAAACTCAAAAGGGTCTGCACTCGTCTTTGCCACCAATAATGCACATAAGCTCTCAGAGGTGCGTCAGATTCTGGGCGACCGCTTCGAAGTCGTCGGCCTTGCCGACATAGGTTGCCACGAGGATATTCCTGAGAACGCTGAAACGCTCGAAGGCAACGCCATAGAGAAAGCCAGATACGTGAAGGAGCACTACGGCCTCGACTGCTTTGCCGACGACACAGGCCTCGAGGTTGCCGCTTTGGGCGGTGCTCCCGGAGTGCATACAGCCCGTTATGCAGAGCTCTTCGGCAGCGGTATCACGCACGACAGCGATGCTAATATGAAGCTATTGCTCAATAATTTAGAAAAAAAATCGGATCGCAGCGCAAGATTTCGCACTGTAATTGCGTTAATATATCAGGGAGATGAGTATCTCTTCGAAGGCATATGCGAAGGCGAGATCGTAGCTGAGCGCCACGGCACCGAGGGTTTTGGCTACGACCCTGTGTTCCGCCCCAAGGGCTACGACCGTTGTTTTGCCGAGATGACGGCCGACGAGAAGAACGCCATCAGCCATCGCGGCCGTGCTACACAGAAACTGGCTGAGTTCCTAAAAGACAAATGACAATGACAAAAAGACTTTTTCTCCTGACGTGTTTGTTTGCTTCATTGATTCAAACAGCAACTGCAAATCCTTCGTGGCAAGAGCAGGGAGATGAGTCTTTGTGGCAAATATTTCCTGCCTACACCTATTGTACAGATAATATCGTCGTAGGCAAACGGGTGTATGCACTGACCGAAAGCAATCTCTTTGCCTACGACACTGAGGACCAGAGCGTAGTAACCTTCGATTGGATGCACCAGTTGAACGACGTTGCGATAAAGCTTATCCGATATAACGACGAGGTGAAGCGACTCATCATCGTCTACGAGAACGGCAATATTGATTTGCTCTCCACGACCAACGACGATGATGTGGTGAATCTGGCGCAGCTGAAGAACAACACTTCGTATCTCAAGACCGTCAACTACATTCAAATCGACGGGCCACGAGCCTATCTGTGCACAGCCTTCGGTATAATTGTAGTGAACATGAAGGACTGCCTAATCGAGAACACATATCAGCTGAATATGAACGTGCTCTCGTGCGCTATCACTCCTACCACCCTCTTTGCCGGCACCGAAAGCGGCTTATGGTCGTGCCAGCTTGAGTCTAACCTCATGGACAAGAGCAACTGGCGCCAGTGGAACACCAATTTTCATGCCCAGCACATGGAGTATTTTGCCGGCCGCGTGTGGGTCCATGTAGATAGGTATCTGTTCGTTTCAAATGCCGAGGGCACCGGTTTCACCACTGCCCTTGCAGGCATGAGTTCTGTGCCGGCGTTCATGAAGGTAAGCGACGACAGACTTATCCTCAGCACCAATAAAAAAACATATATTTTCGCCGGCACCGACAGCAAGGAGGAATACGACGGCGAATTCACCTGGAGTTCACTCTCAAGCGACGGAAAGGTGTTCTGGGCTGCCGACAACTACGACGGCTTGCAAGCCTACAGCCTCAACGGACACAGCTTTGAAAAGACGGTTTCATCAATCCAGCCTAACAGTCCGCTGCACAACTACAGCCTGCACCTACGCTTTGCCGGCGACCGCTTGCTGGTCTCGGGCGGCAACTGGAACTATGCCGACACCTTCCATCCTGGCACTGCTATGATTCTTGAGCCCGACGGTACATGGGTTAACTTCGATTATAACTCTGCACAAGACCAGTTCCCGAATGAAAGATACCGCGACGTAACAAATATCGCTCAAGACCCGAACGACGAAAACCACCATTTTGTAGGCACGGCTCGCAGCGGTATTTTTGAATTTAAAAATGCCAAATGCGTCGGGCATATAGGCCTTGACAACAGTCCGCTCGAGTCTATCCTTCCCGACGTGGCCAATCCTCAGTATTTTGTGTCGGCCGACGGACTCACTTACGACAGCGAAGGCAACCTGTGGATGCTCAATTGTATTGAGGCAGCAGGCGACTCGGTGATTCGCATAATGAAGCCCAATGGCAAATGGATAGCGCTGCCCACGAAGGCAGAACTGCCCGAAGTGACCACTGCCGATAAAATATTCTTCGACAGCAACGGATTAGTATGGGTCAACTGCCGGCGAGCAGGTTCCAAAGGCATTTACATGCTCGACACCAACGGTACGTTAGACCGCACCAGCGACGATATTCGTTTTCATCGCGAGATAATCACAAACCAGGACGGCACCAGCTACAACCCCGACCAATTCTATGATATAGGCGAAGACCACGAAGGCCAGATATGGATTTGTACCAACGTAGGACCTTTCATCATCACGTCGCCGAAAGATTTTCGCTCAAGCTCTTTCACTTATGAGCAGAAGAAAGTGTCGCGCAACGACGGCAGCGGACTTGCCGACTACCTGTTGAGCGGAGTGAGCACCACCTGTATTGCCGTCGACGGTGCCAATCGCAAATGGTTCGGCACTATGAACAATGGCGTTTATCTCATCAGCGAAGACTGTCAGGAAGAGATAGCTCATTTCACTACAGATAATTCTCCCATGCCCGACAATAACGTCTACGACATAAAGATTCATCCGCAGACGGGGCGAGTATATATAGCCACCGAGAAAGGTCTGTGCTGCTATATGTCTGATGCTACCGAGGGTGAAGAAGAACTCGCGCGCGACAATATTATAGTTTATCCTAATCCTGTAGACCCCGACTACAACGGACCTATCACTGTTCGCGGCCTCGTGGAGAATAGCGAGGTGAAAATAGTGTCGCCAAACGCACAGATTATCGTAAGCGGTAAATCAAACGGTGGAACGTTCATATGGAACGGTTGCGACAGCCGCGGCCGCCGTGCTGCCTCTGGAGTATACAGCATAATAGCTAACACGCCCAACGGCAAGAAAGCTGTCTCATCAAAACTCACCATCATCAGATAGTACAAAAATGCCAAAATCACCTGTTGATAACTTCGACATAACTCAACAATAACTTTTAATAACTTCGACATAACTCCGAAAAAAAGCCTACCTGTAAATAAAATCAAACTTCCAAAAAAGTTATTATAAAGTTATAAAAAAGTTTTCGACAGATATTCCTGATTTATTGACAACCTAACTTATTGATAAACAAAGCTATTCTAAACTTATCAACAGAATTGACAACCTATAATAATCATTATAAACTTTTTCTTCCATAAAAAGAAATGAACAAATATAATAATACAATGACGAAAACTCAACTGAAATACGAAATTCGTCGCTTAGCACGTGAAAAGAACGCCATCGTCATGGCTCACTACTATGTCGACGGTGAGGTGCAGGACATAGCCGACTTCATTGGCGACAGCCTTGCACTAGCTCAACAGGCTGCACTAACGGAAGCAAAGATCATTGTGCTCTGCGGCGTTCATTTTATGGGCGAGACAGCTGCTATCCTTTGTCCGGATAAGATGGTTTTGGTGCCCGACGAAAACGCCACTTGCTCCTTGGCTGAAAGCTGTCCGGCTGATGCTTTCGGCGAATTTGTCAAGGCTCATCCCGGTCACACTGTGGTTAGCTACGTCAACACCACCGCTGCTACCAAGGCTGTGACTGATGTCGTGGTCACCTCGAGCAATGCCCGCCAGATTGTAGAGTCGCTGCCTGAGGATGCCAAGATTATCTTCGGTCCTGACCAGAACCTGGGCAACTATATAAATTCGCTTACCGGCCGAAATATGCTTCTATGGAACGGTGCATGCCATGTTCATGCCCGTTTCAGCGTTGAGAAGATTGTGGAGTTGAAGCAGCAGTATCCTAATGCCAAAGTGCTCGTGCATCCCGAGTGCAAAGGTCCCGTTGTGAAGCTTGCAGATAAAGTAGGCAGCACCGCAGCTCTCTTGAAATACGCCATTGCCGACGAAGCCAACGAGTTTATCGTGGCCACTGAAAGCGGAATATTACATGAGATGCAGAAAGCAGCACCGCAGAAGACCTTCATTCCTGCGCCTCCTGACGATAGCACCTGTGGCTGCAATGAATGCGAGTATATGAAGATGGTGACCTTGCAGAAGGTTTATGATTGCCTGCGCTTCGAGCAGCCTGTAGTGACCGTAGATCCAGAGATAGCAGCCAAAGCCATTAAGCCTATCGAACGCATGCTGGAGATTAGTGCCCGGCTCAAGCTGTGATGATAAAGGTAAAAGGTATACTGTCGGTTGTCTTGTTCTTCGTAGCCCTTGCTATGAAGGCGCAGACAGGCACTCTACCTATTATATATATCGACACCGAAGAACACAAGGAGATAACTTCCAAGACAGTTTATCTCCCAGGCACTTATTACATTGTCGACACAGATTCTACCAAAAATGTAGGTAGTGAAGAATTGCCCTTGAGCCTCGAGATACGCGGCAGAGGGCATTCTTCGTGGAGGGGAACTAAGAAGCCTTATAAGATAAAATTGGACAAGAAAGCCGCTTTGTTGGGAATGAACACCAACAAACATTGGGCATTGCTCAAGTTCAGTGATGTCACTATGCCCGGTTTTCAGCTGGGCAGATTAATGGGCATGAACTGGACTGCTACTTCTAAGCCTGTTGAATTGGTGCTCAATGGCGTGTATAACGGCCTTTATCTGCTCACCGAAACTAATCGTATAGGCAAAAACCGACTTGATATCTACGAGCAGAAAAATGGCAACGAGGATAAGAACTCTATTCCGTATGGCTGGCTCGTGGAGATTGATAATTACAGGGAGAACAATCAAATCAAGATTAAGGAAAACAGCAAATGGAATATCAGTATCACCTATCATTCCCCTGATTCCCTATCTTCTGCACAGAACAAATGGCTCGTCAATGAATTCACGAATATCAACGCAGCCATTTACTATGAGGATAAGCTCAACAGCACTTGGGAAGAGATGATTGACGTTGACGCCATGGCGCGTTTCTTCATCATTCAAGAGGTGCTCGACAATAGCGACGGTTTTCATGGCAGTTTTTATATGCACAAAGATTCAACCGAAGATGCGCGTTGGGTAGCCGGACCATTGTGGGACTTATCCTGCGGTCATCGTGCCAAGACTGATTATACGTTCAGAATGAAAACCTCCTACGGTTTCATTCCTCATTGGATAGGTGAACTGATTAAGGACGAGGATTTCTGCATAGCAGTGCGTGAAGCATGGAGTGAGTTCTATGGCAAAAAGGTTGATTCGTGGATGGAATATATCGACGAATGTCTGCTGCCATGCTATGAAGCTTATGAAAAGGATAAGAGAAAATGGAATTATACAGATCAGAGCGATATAAGTAAAAGGGCTGAGAAGCTGAAGACGGACTTGCTTGCAAACATAGAATGGTTCAACGATCATTTGCCATCAGCCATTGCAGATGCAATCGACGACGTTGATTTTGCCGACAGCAGAGTGGTGAAAGTTGAGTATATCAACGTTTCCGGTATGCGCAATTTCAAGCCGTGGCCAGGCTTAAACGTCAAAGAGACTACTTATTCCGATGGCCGTACATCAACAACGAAAGTGATAATAAAAGACAGATAGATTTATGTACCGTAAGCTGAAGATAACCGAAATGGGGCGCATGAGCGTCGAGGAATTTCACGAAGCAGCAAAACTGCCGCTCGTGGTGGTACTTGACAGTGTGCGTTCGCTATACAACGTAGGTTCTGTTTTCCGCACAGGCGATGCTTTTCGCATTAGTGGCGTAGTGCTTTGCGGCATCACTGCCACGCCGCCTAATGCTGAGATTCATAAGACGGCGCTCGGAGCCGAGGATTCTGTGGCTTGGCGTCATTTCTCTGACACGATAGAAGCTGTAGCCTGGCTGCGTTCTGAAGGCTATGAGTTGCTGGCCATTGAACAGTGCGAAGGTTCCACTATGCTTAATGATTTCCGCGCTGAGGAGGGCAAGAAATATGCCGTAGTGCTGGGCAATGAGGTGAAAGGAGTGCAACAGCAGGTTGTCAATGCCTGCGACGGTTGCATAGAAATTCCACAGTTCGGCACCAAACATTCAATGAACGTCAGCGTCACGGCAGGCATAATAATCTGGCATTTCTTCAACCTGCTGAAAGCGTGATTCGACATACTAAAAAATACGACCATACGTGTGAGCCTACACGTACGGTCGTATTTGCATTTATGACCGTTCGTATAAGCCCATACGTCCGGTCGTGTTTTTTGGCAACAAAATTCCTATGAAAAAGGCATTGATATAGGAGTTGACCTATTGAAAGGGAAATAAGCCCCAGAGGGGCGTTGGAATTTAGGCAGGCGGCGAAGTGAGCGAAGCGAACGGAACCCCTGTATCATGTCAGGAGGTATATAGAGTGCCGTAGGTACGCTGGAACAAGCTCTATAATTCCGTCGTACCTACGGCACTCTATATACTATGCTCTAGGAACAGGGGTTCCGCTCCGCTCCACACCCTGCCTAAGCTCTGACCACCCCTACGGGGTTTGCAGGTCATCTGCTATATCATTCCCATAAAAAATAGGCTTAGGCCTACATTCAAGTTAGATTAGCCTTACAACCCGACTAAGCCGTTCTAATTTGCCGATAAAGCTAACCTAATTTGCCGATAAGGTTGGGCATGTTTTTCAGTCCTTCTTATCTATGCGGAACAGCTTGTCGGATTTGCGTATTTTAGCATCCACTCGAAAAGCTACGTTTGAACCTTGATGAGCCACTTCTACGGCTGAATTTGAGTCGTCGTGCATCTCCTCTATAACACCGTAAACGGCGCCCGTGGTAGGCCCTGTGACGAGGAATTTATCACCCACGTGCAGTTCGGCCGCTTCGATATGAAACTCACCTAATCCGAGTTTGGAATAATACTTCGTGCCGCGACCTATATATGTCTTCTGTTCAGTGGCCTGCGAACCGTAGACCTGAGTCCATTCGCCCAGGCGCTGACCTTGGTAATAACCGTCCCAGAAGCCTCGGTTGAAAACACGCGAGAGACGCTCGTCCCATTCGTCGAGCTTGGCTTCGCACCATTGTGATGAATCGGTGGTAAGTATCTCCAACGCTTCACGATAACATTCAACTACGGTCTTGACATACTCAGGACCACGGGCTCGGCCTTCTATTTTAAAGACTCGAACGCCGGCATCTACGAGCTTGTCGAGGAATCTGATTGTCTTCAAATCCTTTGGCGACATTATATATTTGTTGTCCACCTCAAGCTCGATGTCGGTTTCCTTATCTTTGACAATATAACTGCGTCGGCATATTTGCATGCATTCTCCTCGATTAGCGCTGCGGCCTGTGTTCTGAAGACTGAGATAGCACTTGCCGGACACGGCCATGCAAAGAGCTCCGTGGCAGAACATCTCTATTCTCACCAATTCCCCTGACGGGCCGCAGATGTGTTCTCGCTCGATGGAATCGTGTATTTCGCGCACTTGGTCGATGTTCAGTTCGCGGGCAAGCACCACTACGTCGGCAAACTGAGCATAGAATTTCAATGCCTCGATATTCGAAATATTCAGTTGCGTGGACAGATGGACTTCAACGCCTATCTTTCGTGCATAGGTCATCACGGCAATGTCTGACGCTATCACTGCGCTGATTTCAGCTTCCTTGGCAGCATCAAGAATCTCGCGCATAAGGGGCAGGTCCTCGCCATAGATTATGGTGTTGACGGTGAGATAGCTCTTCACACCATGTTCACGGCAGGTGGCAGCTATCTCCTTGAGGTCGTCGATGGTGAATGCTGAGGCTGAATGGGCGCGCATGTTCAGGCGTTCGATGCCGAAGTAAATACTGTCGGCACCAGCTTGTAAGGCTGCTGTGAGGCTGTCGCGCGAGCCCACAGGTGCCATTATCTCAAAGTCTTTTCTGGTCATATCTGATAATGTATTGTATACAAAGATTAAGTCAGTGGCCGTTGTTCAACGAAAATAGCCTGCTAATTCATCGTTTTTTATTCCTTTGATTTCTCTGATTTCCTTAGCTGTCTGCTACAATTATACTTGTCAATGACTGTTGCTGCCATTATTATGATGAACGGCATAAACGGTATGTGAAAACGTGCTTCGCCGTGGCCTACGAGCAAGAGGACAATCGTGCCAATCACTACGACCGCAACTGACAGCGTATGAGTGCTGTGGCGATAGAATCTGAGCGATACCAAGGCGGTAATTAAGAGAGCGTAATAGAAGAGCAGATTAAAGACAGTGAGCCATTGAACTGCGGTGAAATGGGGAAATTTTTGCAGCAGAGTGTGCATGCTGAGCTCTTCGTACATGTAAACCCTCTCGCTTTTATCGGGCAGGAAGGTGCACATGTTCACGTTGTCGCTCACGTAAGTTTTTACGATTTTCTCGGGCATCTGTGCCACATATTCCTTGGGGTGAGCCACGAGCCAGTCAATGAACATCGAACGCCATACGGAGTCCTTCTGAGCCACATTCCATTCGTTGTGCTCGCGAACTGCCAATGAGTTGGGGTCGCAGCCCGTTGAATAATCCATAATTGACATCCACCCTGTCTTGGCTTGATAGAGGAACAGTCCGGATTGAACCTTATGGCAAGCGCCGATAATGCAAATCATGGCCACGTAACCGGCTACCAACTGGGCACTCTTGCGCCATTCCTTAAGGAAATACACTATCATTGCCGCCACGAAGACAATGGCCATAGGGCGGAAATAGTTTGCCACGGCCAACAGTAATCCCCCGCTTACGATGTGATTTTTGGCTATTGCAAGGTATAATCCGGCCATACTGAAGAACATAAACGGCAGCTCGCTCAGCGCCGAAGTGCCTTCGCCATAGTTGGCTGGATACAGGATGTAGAGAATTAAAGCTATGATAGCAACGGGCTGATTGATAAGGTGTTCGGCTATCTTATACAGGAAGAAAGCCGTGCAGCCTTTCATCAAGCAATACACGAAAAGCAGCGGAAAATAGCTGCCAGTGAGGGCGAGCGAACACGCTGCGGCATTTATGCAACCTAGGTTCCAGAGAAATGGATATTCGTTTATCAGGCTCGCGACAGGATAGGCGTCGCCCATACTCACGCAGTCGGCCGCAAGGCTTATGTAGCCATTGCTGTCGGGGTAGGGCGTATAACCGCATACAAAGAGTATCACAATCTGTGCTGCGGTGAACAAAGCTATGAGCCAGACTGCTGCAGATGCCGTTGGTGCTTTCATGCCGCAAAGGTACTTTATTAAATGAAAAGTGAAAAATGAATAATGAAAAATATAATCATCTTGTGATGAAAAGAGTAGTGAAAAGCAAAAACTTTCATCTTTAAACCTTATACTTTAAACTTTTTCTTACCTTTGCACCATGAAAATAGGAAATATCGATTTAGGTTATCGTCCCGCGTTTCTGGCTCCTATGGAAGACGTCACTGACATAGGCTTCCGTTTGCTTTGTCGCAAGTTGGGAGCTGCCATGGTGTATTCGGAATTTGTCTCTTGTGATGCACTGGTGAGAATGGTAAACAAGAGCCTCAAGAAACTCGAAGTGTGCGACGAAGAGCGGCCCGTGGCCATACAAATCTATGGAAAAGACCCGGTGGCAATGGCCGATGCAGCACGTATAGTGGTTGATCAGGCTCACCCCGACGTGCTCGACATCAATTTTGGATGCCCCGTGAAGAAGATTGCAGGCAAGGGCGCTGGCGCCGGACTGCTGAAAGACCCGCCAAAGATGCTGGAGATAACACGCGCCGTGGTCAATGCCGTAGGCTCTGAAGTGCCTGTTACGGCTAAGACGCGTCTGGGCTGGGACAAGGAGAACATGATCATTGTGGACTTGGCTGAGCAACTGCAGGACTGCGGTATTTCAGCCTTGACCATTCATGGGCGCACACGTTCGCAGATGTACACCGACCAGGCGGATTGGACTCTTATAGGCGAAGTGAAGCGTAACCCCCGAATGAAGATTCCAATCATTGGCAATGGCGACATCACAAGCGGTGAACGGGCTCTCGAAGCTTTCGAGCGTTATGGCGTTGATGCCATAATGGTGGGGCGTGCTACCTTCGGCCGTCCATGGATTTTCACCGAGATATTAGAGAAAACTCATCCCGATAAAACCGAAAAAACTATCCCCGCCGACGGCCTTCTCGACTGGAAGATGGACATCCTGAAAGAGCAGGTTGAGACCTCTGTGGCCCGTTTGGGCGAGTTCAGTGGTGTGCGTCACGTTCGGCGCCATCTGGCCAATTCGCCTCTGTTCAAAGGTATCCCTGACTTCCGCCAGACGCGTATCCGCATGCTTCGTGCTGAAACCGTGGAAGAATTGTTCGAGATAATGGAGCAGACAAGGTCACTGCTGAAGGACTTGAATATAAACCAATAAAAACCCTTTTAACTCCCCTATGAATATTATGAAAAAGCTTATCCTTCTGTTTATCCTGAGCTTACCATTAGGTAACTTACATTCTTCGTTTTTCATCCTCCGTTCGTCATTAGGCAGTACAGCCGCCGCTGCCGCACCTTACACCATTTATCCTGTGCCGCAGGAGCAGGTTATAGCGCATCAGTCGGCAGGCGCACTCTCGCTCAACGTTTGTATCGTAGCGGAGGACGGCATAGACGAAGTAACCCTGACGCGGGCCAAAGAGGTGCTCAAAGCCAATGGTTTCAGCTCCACAGTGGAAAAGAAGATAAATAAAAGCTGTGTTAACCTGTTGCTGGGCACTGCACGCTCAAACGGTGTTGCCGACCGTGAGGCTACTCGTTTGCGCTTAGGCCGCCATGTATTTTCACTCGAAAAATACGACCGTCATATTCTTAATCTCTCAGCAGGCAAGGCTGGCCTGGCGCAGATTCTCATTTTAGGCGAGAATACCGATGCTGTGTTCTGCGGCCTGGCATCGCTTGAGCAGATACTCGAGCAATGCGATGTTCAGAATGGTAAGAAGTCGTTGCAGGCAGTAACTCTGTACGATTATGCCGATGTGCGCGACCGTGGCATTATCGAAGGCTATTATGGCGTGCCTTATTCAGCCGAGGTTACCAAGGACCTTTTCCGTTTCATGGCTCGATATAAGATGAATACTTATATGTATGGAGCCAAGAGCGACCCCTACCACTCCAAGCTATGGGCTGATGCTTATCCCACTTCAATCACCGAAGATCAGAAGCGAATAGGCTATCTCACCCAACAGATGATGGCCGATATCACTGCAGTAGGGCGTGCCACAAAGGTCAACTTTATATGGGCAATTCACCCGGGCACGGCTTTCACTGATCCTGATCATCCCGAGGTGCTTGAGCGCATTATGCATAAGTTCCAGGATATGCACCGCCTTGGCGTGCGACAGTTCGGCGTGTTTGTCGATGACGTGGGCGTGCCCTCGGACGATAACCTGCTGCGACTCGGTGCTGAGCGCCTGACACAACTGCAGAAAAATATCGACGAGCGCTGGAACACGGTCTCTGCAGAGCCGGCAGATACGGTGAAACCGCTTCATTATGTGCCGCAGTTGTATGCTTTCTCGTGGGTAAGCCGCGAGCAGGGAAAGCGCTTCTTCAACTCACTTGCCACAGTGCCTGACAAGGTAAGGATTTACATCACCGGGCGCGCAGTGTGGACAGTGCCTAACAGTGAGGACCTCGCCATCGTGAGTGACTGGCTGGGACGTAAGGCCAGCTGGTGGTGGAACTACCCCTGCAATGATAATGACGTCACGAAGCTATTCCCTATGGATACCTACGCCAACTTCGCCGACGAGGCTCATATCAACGCTCTTGCCCGTTTAGAGGACGACCTTAAAGGTACCCAGACATTAATTATTAATCCCATGCAGCAGGGCGAAGTATCGAAGATAGCGCTCTTTAGCGTTGCTGACTATGCTTGGAATAACAGCGGTTTCAACAATAGTCGCTCGTGGGAAGCTGCCCTCAAGGCCGTGGTAGGCGAGAACTATGCAGGTGCCTTGCGTACTGTGGCGCCTTATCTGCGCTATTTTGATGCTGATGCCCTGGCCTACGAGGTTACTAATTATCGCCGCAGCGTCAGCGAAGGAAGGCCCAGACCGGGAGCCTTGGTAGGACAACTGCGCAGCGTAACGGCTGCCTGTGCCAAGCTTCGCGGCCTGAAGAACTCGTCGCGCGAGAGCGACCGCCTGCTCTACGAGGACCTACGCCCATGGCTGCTTAAGCTCGAGGCTATGGCAACGGAGACTGTAGCCCGTCTTGAAGGGCGTGAAACCACCGCCATCGACCTCGACAACAACCCCGATTTCCAATTCCCAATACTCACGGGCATGGGCGATGACATAAGCCTCAGCGTGAAGACAACCGAGCCTTCAGCCAAGTATCTTCAGCCATTGCTGCTGGAGTTGAGGAATAAATAAAAGGCTCGCTCATAGGCTGCCAAAGAAAAAAAATGCTTCGCCTTGCAACTTTTTCCTATCCTTGTGCGTCAAACCTATGAACAGCAACAAAAAAACATATAAAAAAATGAAAACAAAACTCCTATCATTACTGTTTGCGCTCGTAGTTGGCGTTAACACAGTAGACGCTCAGATGACTGTTAACGGTCGTCCGGCAACAAAAGAAGAGAAGGCCGTAGCCGGCCAGATGGTGAAACAAGGCGTGCAGATGGCCAAGAAAGGCGCACAGATGGCCGTCACCGCAGTGGCTAATCCGTCTAAGACAGATGAGATAGAAAAAGAGCTCGAGAAGATGGGCGACGAGATGGAACGCCTGGGCGACTCACTCGAGAAGATGGCCGAAGACACTACCTTCCTCTATGGCGACAGTCTGGAACTCGCCGGCGACAGCATAGAAATCACAGCCGATGACTTGGACGACTTCATCCGCGGCTTGGAAGATGGCTTGGGATCTCCCTTTCCTGCTTGGATGCACACATGGTGGGGAAAGATCATAGCAGGCTGCCTCGGACTGATTGGAGGCATATTTGCCATATTGTTAGCTATATTCATCATTGTGCTGATCTTCGGCATCTTCACCGCTCCTCTTTGGGTGGTAGCCCTCGTGGTATGGCTCCTTGTGCGTAACACCAAGAAGACCAATTCGCAGGAATATATGCGTTACCAGACACCACATCCCGGGCGACAGGGCGCTCCTAATCAGACTGCTTCGGCTGGTGGCCAAGCCTCAACGGCTCAGGACGCCGCACAGAATACGTCTTCCTCTGCCCAGAATGCCACGACAGGTCAGGGCTCTTACGCTTCAACCGATGGACAACCGAGTGCTGGAACGGCTTCAGATCAGCCTGAATATATGACATCGGAATACAATAATAATGTACCTGACGAGCGCAGAGAGATGTGGAACAGCGGTATAATGTATGCTTGCATAGGCGTAGGACTTGGCATTCTCTTCTATTCATTGGGAATGGACGTCCTCTGGGGCATAGGTGCTCTCGTAGCATGCATAGGCATTGCCAAGATTATCATCGCTTCAACGAGGCCAAAATAAAGAAGTAAGTCGCTAAGCCATCCGTGCCGTGTCTGATTTAATTCTCATAGCGCAGGTAGTAGCCACAGGGAGCCATAAGGCCTTTGCCAAGCTGGTGGAGGCTCATCAGGCTCCCGTGAGGCGTTTCCTTCAACGCCTAACCCACGGCGATGCTATGAGGGCCGATGACCTCGCTCAAGAGACTTTCATCCGCGCTTGGCAGCACATAGGCGACTTTCGCGGCCTATCCGGCTTCGAGACTTGGCTGATGCGCATTGCCTACCGCCTCTTTCTCGATGATGAACGTAAGAATAAGGAACATACGCTCTCGCTCGACGAAGAGAACCACGACAGGCTGGAGAACATTGCGGCTTTTGCCTCGCCAATTCCCAACAAGGGAGGTGCAGACGCAGGAGCTGCCAGCGGCGGTGCATTAGGCCTTTCAATGGACCTGGACCTCGCCTTAGGAACGCTCTCAGAAGCCGAACGCACATGCGTCACACTGCAGTGCATCGAAGGCTACAGCATTCGCGATATATCAGGCATTACAGGCTTGAACGAAAACACTATTAAAAGCCATCTGGCACGAGGCAAGCAACACCTTGCTGCTTTCCTCCGCAAGAATGGCTATGGTTAAATAAACAACTGGTTACACTGATTAAACGTATTGATCCACAAAGGTCAAATAATAAAACAAAGTTCGTCTAAGTCGTATAATCCGTTGTTGATAATATAAAGTAGTTATGAAGAAAACATCATTAACAGATGATCAGTTGCTGGAGTCCTTCTTCGCTGAGGCTCGCACTCCCCTGCCCGACGACGGCTTCGTGGAGCGCGTAATGACAGCCTTGCCCGAACATAGGGCTTCATTCATCACGCTACGCAGCTTGTCTAAGTTCATCAACGTTGTAGGCGTTGTGGCTGTCGTTATTGTTTCTGCCATCCTCTTCAGCAACTATATCACCACCCTGCATGTTGCAGACTTTTCCTTCAATTTCTCTTCGTTGTTCGTCAACTGCGTCCTGTTCCTGCATCGCCTGCCTGATTATATCCCAAGGCTCAATTTCGAGCAAATAGTGGGCATAGCAGTGGCTACTGTCGTTCTCATGACACTTTTCATTCAGCAGTTTGCAACCATGCTGCATAAAGCAGCCCGCTAATAAGTTCTTACCTGTTGAGAATTGAAGAATAACAAATCGGTCGAGCCAATTGGCCCGACCGATTCTTTTTGCTTATGTGAAAGTTCATCAAAAGATGACTGACCACCTTAATTGGTTTTGCCCAGGATGATATTCACGAGGGCTGTGACGTCAGCAATAGTGACGCTTTCATCGCCATTGACATCAGCAGCGGCATGGTTGTACTGATAAGGTTCAACGTTGTCCTTGCCCAAGATGATGTTCACCAAGGCTGTGACGTCAGCAATAGTGACGCCGCCATCGCCATTGACATCGCCGACCAACTGATTAAGCTCAAAGTAATACCCCTCAATAGTGCTGCTCTCATCACCTGGGATATAGGCGCGGAAACCTGGCATCACCGTTCCTTCCCAATGGATAAAGCCAACCTTTGTGCCTTCGGTGTCGAGGGCATAGTTCGTCGTGCCGTTGAGTGAGATGGCGTCAAAGGTGCCTGCGAGGTCGCCATTTGTGACAGGATTCTGAGTTGTGGCTGTTCCGAGTGTTGCGGTAGCAGTGGCGCTTGTACCTACGAGCATCACAGGTTTGCCGGCATCAATAGTGCCTTCCACTTCTGTCTTCTTCAGTAATGCGCCCTCATCCTTAGTGATGGTGTAAGCTGTAGCACCTGCGATGGTAGCGTCATAAGGCAGGCAGAGCGTAGCGTAGAAGCTGCCGTCAGCTGCCTCGCTGAGAGTAAGGGGCAGTTCGGTTACAGCCTCAAGATACCAGTTGGTATAGCGGGGATTGGTATTAGCATTGATTGTCAGGTTGCCGCCACGATCTGCACTTCCGCTGTTATCGGCATTATCGTAGAAGCAGGCTCCGGCAGAACCAGCCGATCGAACGACATAGCCGCCATAACTCTGGCCATCAAGGAATTCTATTGTCGATGCTTCATCGCCTGTAACCCATGCCCAAACACTAGTGGTCATGCCGTTGCACATGCCAGAACCGAGGTTGGTGAGCTTTACGCCGTCGAAGTAGAAGATTGTAGTAGCATCTGTAGCATCGCTCATGGCAAACTTGTTATTGCTGGCAAACCCTGCAGCCAAATATTGTCCGCTGGTCTTGCCCTTGATGCGATAGAAACCAGCCTTGGGAAGGTTCAGGGTTAGGCTTGCAATAGCAGCTTCGAGGTTGGCTGTAGCTGTTTGTATGACAGCCTTTGTGGCGCTCTCATCATTATAGGCTGTGTTAGCAGCTTCGAGGGCGTTGGTGTATGTGTCGTTGCTTACATACTGGTTTAAGCCTGTGCCAAATGCGATTCCTGCACACGCGTCAATGACTTCCTTCAAAGCATTGCGATAAGGAGTTACATCCTCAACCTTAGCTTCCATAGCAGCTGTTATCGCAGCATCAACAGGAACAGAGCTTACAGCAAGAAGCATAGGAATACCACCGTCGCCTTGTGCATCGTAAGTAATCACCGGGCCAATATAGCTTGTGCTGATAGACATAGAATAAGTCGTTCCTGTTGTGGCCACAGTGGCACGAATACGGACATTAGGTGCGACAACACTATTATTGATACCGGCATCAAATGTCACATAGGCAGGAGTGTCTGAGAATGCCCAGGTTCCCTTGTCACCGTATTGGTAGGTACCTGAGGTGGTAACAGTTGCAAACTGTTGTTTGCCTACATTATACATATAATAGTTACCGTCCTGCTCTATGAAGCCCCACAAGTGGTTGACATCCGTGTTATCAAGGCTGGTCGTGTACCAAAGGAACTTGTTGCCATCTGAATCCTCATGATTGTCGTGAGTAGCATCGTACACCATTGAACCGCGAGCACTGGTAATGGTATAATAGACATCTGTGCGCGGAGTATAAACGATGGCAGCTTTTGCTGTAGCTATGGCAGCATTAAGGGTTGTGTAAGCTGAATAATAGTCGCCAGCTGGATCGTCATAAACGCCTTGTGCTGTCGTAATTGCACTACTAAGGGTAGCAGTAGCAGCAGAGGAGGGATAGCCGGGAACGTCTGGTGCTGCAACGAGTGCCTGCGCGGCAGTAATAGCTTCGCCAAGAGCAGCCTTGTCGCTGGTAGCGGCATCCTCGACAACCCAGTTGGAGCCTCCATCATTGGCACCAGAAGCGCTATTCCAAAAACCGATGTTGCCACCGTTACCTGCATCATTCACATAATAAGTTGCACCTCCTGAAATGCTGCGGAACGTGAAACCACCGTTGCTGTTGGGAGTAATTGCGAACAGCGCATGATTGTCGGCCGTGGGATTTGCGAGCGACGTGAAGTTGAATTGTGCATCTTGATACAAGTACTTGCCACTGCCCTGATTCTTGTTCATCACATAGATGCCATCAACCGGATTACCAAAGAAGGCCCACTTATAGGCATCGGTATGCTCGTTAGAAGCATTTGTCTGATAACGACCACTGTCATCCTTGGCACTGTCATCTGCACGCAGATATTTTCCACGTAAGGTTGCATAGTACCAGGTAGCGTTTTCGAAATCAGAACTTGTGGTGAAGGGTAGATTGAATTCTGCTGTAACATACACGTCTTTCGTGGTGGAAGCAATTGTTGCTACATCAAAAGAATAGGTTGTATATGCATATTGCATAGAAGACGGAACAGCAGGAGCATCGCCAACGCCACAATCAACCACGGCTTGAGCCTTATCCACACCATCGACCATCAAATGATAGGTGACGTTCACGATTTCAGCAGGAAGTTCAACCTCAGCAATGGTGTGCTGGGTGTTAGTGCCAGAAGGCTCCCATCCTACACAGCCGCTACCACCATTGTGGATATAACGATAGCCATCGTATGAAGCTGCGGTATCAGATGGGCGGACAACAGTATAACCGTTATAAGACTGGAAGTAGAAAGCTGTTGTGGGTGATGCATCCGTATTGATAGCAGCGCTCACCGCAACATTACCAACATATTTCTCTGACTTGTAGCCCTTGAGGTAGAAAGTACCGCTGCCTGCAGACTCCAATTGAATCACTTCCTCATAACCTTCGGGTGATGCTACGTAGGAACAAGCAGATTCACCAACGACGAGGTATTTGTTGCTGCGGCAGAAGAGGGAAATATTTGCCTCGAATGCCTTCAGTGCATTATTCAGTTCGGTCTCATTTGCAGCGTTGCGGACAGCCGTTATGTTAGCAGCAGTGTACACGGAGAGGGAAGAGAGGGGAGCCAAACGAGCCAAAACATCACTCTTTGTTAATGCCCATGACAAGTCAACAGTTCCGGCATCTACTTCACCTTTTGTGACAGGTACTTCTATGATATTCCATGAAGTACCATCTGCGTCACCACTGGCTGGTTGCCAATAACCGATTGTCGTGTGACCGCCCTGGTCATCCCAGCAGTTAGCTGTAGCACCGCTGGTCAAACTCACGCAGAACACCCCTGACTTATACGGATTCTCAGGAAGATACCATACGGCACCTTCAGCAGTCGCACTAGTCGTAGAAGCCAACTTCAAAGATGGGTCAGTAGCAGGTACGATGCTAACGCCGTCGCCATTTGCCATGAAATACCACAAGGAAGTTGCTCCAGCATCGGCAGATGTAACTTGCTGAAGCTGTGCTGATGCCTCGGCGTAGTTGGCATATTTACCAGAACGGAAATTCTGAATGACGTAATAAGTAGGATTGTTAGCATCTGTCGTCAGCGTAGGCTGAGTGACTGCAGCCCATGCCCCCACCGTTCCCAGCAGGGCACATAAAAGAAGTAGGATTTTCTTCATTGTGTTAAGTTAGTTATTTAGTAAATGTATTATCTGCTTATTAATAGCGCACATAGGCGCACATACTGCGTGGCAAAGATAGGTAAATTAGTTTGTATGTTCCTAATTTTAAGCGCGAAAAGTGGTATTTGCTATGATTTTAGAGCTTTTAGTGTGTATTATTGACCCTTGTTAAGGCTGTTTTTTAATAAATTATGTACTTTTGCAGCCGTAATCAAAAGTACTTTCAATTTGTAATTAGAAATAATGTCACAGTTATCATACGCCGTTGTAGGCACAGGTGCCATAGGCGGTTACTATGGAGCCAAGATGGCCCGCTTAGGACGCGAGGTGCACTTCTTGTTGCACAGTGATTATGAATATGTACGTGAGCATGGACTATGCGTCTGCTCTTGCGACGGAGATTTCGCTCTGCCGCAGGTCAATGCTTATGGCGATGCAAGTGCCATGCCTAAGGTAGACGTGGTGCTGGTGGGCCTGAAATCGACCAATCAGCATCTGCTGCGCACGCTGCTGCCTCCCCTGCTCCACGAGAATACGCTCGTGGTGCTTATTCAGAACGGTATAGGCCTTGAGGCCGATGTTCAGGAGTGGTTCCCTGGTCAGCCCCTCGCTGCCGGCCTGGCATTCATTTGCTCATCGAAGACGGAGCCTGGGATTATCAACCATCAATGCTATGGCAGTATCAATCTGGGCAACTACTCGTGCCGCTCCGCCTCACTCTTTGAGGCGGTCCTCAACGACTTTATTGAAGCCGGCATCGATGCCCATGAGGTGAACTATGCTGAGGCACGATGGAAGAAAGCGGTGTGGAACATGCCTTTCAATGGTATGACTGTAGCCCTACAGACGCAGACGGACAAGCTCCTGAAGCACCCTGCTACACGCCAGCTTATCTATGACCAGATGATGGAAGTAATAGGTGCTGCCAATGTCTTGGGCATAGACACCATCGACGAGAGCTTTGCTCAGAAGATGATGCAGATGACCGACGATATGGTGCCCTATTCGCCTTCCATGCGCCTCGACTATGATTTCCGCCGTCCCATGGAGATTCATTATATTTATTCACGTCCGATAGCCGAAGCACGTGCAGTGGGTTTTGAAATGCCGCGACTAGAGATGTTGGAGCGTGAGTTGATGTTTATGGAAAAAGAATATTTAGGGCATTAAGAAAATTTTTTCATTTTTCCTGTAGTTTTTCGTAGTGTCGTGCGTCTAATGGGTAAAACAAAGCTTCAAGACATGGACAACAAGGAAAAAACATTTGCGCAAATGGTTGGCGAACAGAAGAGCACTATTTACACCGTGTGCTATATGTTCTCCAACGACCAAGACGAGGTAAACGATCTCTTTCAAGAGGTATTAATCAACCTTTGGCGGGGCTACGACGGCTTTGAAGGGCGTTCAGACGTCCGCACATGGGTCTACCGGGTAGCACTGAACACTTGCATAAGCCTCAACCGTAAGAGCCGGCGCCGTTCTGACTTCGAACTGCAGATGGACATCAATCTCTTCGAGGACCGCGATGCCGACACTAAGCAGGTGGACTTGTTGCATAAGCGGATCTCCAAGCTGCAGCCTTTCGACCGCGCCATCGTCCTGCTTTGGCTTGAGGACATCTCGTACGAGGAAATCGGCCAGATAGTAGGCATCAGCGCCAAGAACGTTTCGGTCCGCCTTGTCCGTATCAGGGAGCAGTTGAAGCAAATGAAGAATTAAGAGTGAAAAGAGAAAAGTTAAAAATAACAGTTGCTTTTCACTGATAAAAAAAAGAAGTTTTACCCATTAAAAACATCAGGAACAATGAATGATAATGAATTAAATGAGATGCGCCAGCAGATGGCTCTCCTCAAAGAAAAGCTCGACCGTCAGGAAATCGTCAACGACCAGCTTGTGCGCAAAGCCGTGCAAGGCAAGATAAATGTCATAACACGCATGCGCCGCGTCAAGCGCTTCTGGCTCATAGCCTGCATAATCTTCGTACCCTTGATGCTGATACAAGCCATAGGCCTGCCCGTTTGGTTTGCCGTAGCCACCGACTTGTTCTTCGCCCTCTCGTTGTTCTACCATGAGTATTACATGGATGGCATCGACGACCACAACCTATCATCCCAAGGTATGCTGCAGGTAAGCCAGAGAGCTGCGCGCCTGAAGCGCCAGACGCGTCGCTGGCTGTGGGTGGGAATACCCTTGTTGGTGGTATGGATGCTCGCCTTCTGCTATCTCATCAATAACTACACTTGGTTCAATATTCAAGACAACGAGATAGCCTTAGGCCTCGTCACCGGCCTCATCGTCGGTTCTTTCCTCGGCTTCTTGATGTATAAGAAACAGCAACGCATGGTCGACGACCTGCAAGAGGCTATCGACGATGTGCAGAAACAATAAGAGCTAAGAAGCTATAAGTGCTCGAAAGCATAATAGGGGCGCACGGCTTACAGCGATAGCAGCTGTTCGCCGTGCGTCTTCGTTTTGATCGCTTTGCCTTGTATGATGTTTTCAATCAAGCCGTCCTCGTTGATGAGGAAGGTAGTGCGCACGGTGCCGAAGTACTTGCGGCCGTACATCGACTTCTCGGCCCATACGCCCATCTGCTCCACCAGCGAGTGGTCGGTGTCGGCAATGAGGGGGAAGGGCAGGTCGTGCTTGGCTTTGAACTTCTGATGACTGGCGGCGCTGTCTACGCTCACGCCAACCACGGCGTAGCCTTTCTTGCGCAGCTCGCTGTAGTTATCACGTATGCTGCAGGCCTCGGCTGTGCAGCCGCTGGTGTTGTCCTTCGGGTAGAAATAGAGTACGAGTTTCTGTCCTTGAAACTGACTGAGGCGGATCTCCTGTCCGTCCTCGTCGTAGCCCAATATCTCGGGCGCGCGGTCTCCGATTTGCATAGTAGTTGAATTGTGGAGTAAAACAAGGGTTGATGATTATGTGGTGTTGCAAAGGTAGTAAAAGATAACAGTTTGAAGTTTAGTGTTTATAGTTTTTTGCCTTTCTTTCTCATTTTTCTCTTATCTTTAATCCTTAATCTTTAATCTTTCATTATCTTTGCACTCGCAGACTACCTCATTCCGATGAAAATGAAACGACATCATTTCTTCTTTCTTATTCCTTTCTTCGTCTTGTCAGTAACCTGCAAGGCGCAATGGCGAATAGAAGCGGAGTCGGAGGCAACACGTGTGTTGTTGAGAGGCGATACGCTTGATATCACTTCGCCCAAGGGTTTGTCGCTATGGTGGGAAACGCCGCTGACAGCGCCTTGTACCATAGAGTATCGAGCTTGCGTGGTAATGGAAGGAGGGCCATGCGACCGCCTCTCCGACTTGAACTGTTTCTGGATGGCCTCCGTTCCGCTTGCAGGCAAAGCCGTTTCTCCACTCCTAAATAGCCGTAAGGCCACGGGGCGCTTCTTAGACAGCTATCGTCTGCAGTGCTATTACCTCGGCTTCGGTGGCAACTATAACACCACGACGCGTTTCCGACGCTACGATGCTGATACATTAGCGATAACAGACGAGACCCATCGTCCGCCTATCCTAAAGGAATATACCGATGAGGCTCATTTGCTAAAGCCAAACCATTGGTATGCCGTACGTATTGAAGTTCATGCCGATGGTCTCACACGTTATTATATCGACGACGAGCTCCTCGTGGATTACCTCGACCCCTCACCACTGCCCTACGGCTGGTTTGCTTTCCGCACTACGTGGAGCCATACGAGAGTGACGGGGTTTAGAGTCAATAAGGGAGCCTCCAACGACCATACACTGGTTGATGAAAAGTGAAAAAATATAGTTACATTCAAACTGATAATTCCAAATGCCTAATCAATCAACTCTTGCCCTACAAGTGAAAGCGGATAAGATGCCCAAAGCAATCATCATTGGTGCCAGCTCTGGCATCGGACAGGAAGTGGCTCGGCTGCTGCTGGTCGAAGGGTGGACCTTGGGCGTAGCAGCACGTCGCGAGGAAAAGCTAATGCAACTGAAGGCGCTGGCACCTGAGCGCGTAGAAGTGATGACTATCGATGTCACGCAAGCCGATGCTGATGAACGCCTGATGCAGCTCATCGAACGCCTTGGTGGCATCGACCTGTATTTCCATGCCTCAGGCATAGGCAAGCAGAACCGCACATTGGAGCCGGATATTGAGCTTCGCACGGCAGAGACAAATGCCTTGGGGTTCATGCGTATGGTAGGAGCCGCTTTTCGATACTTCGCCCAACCTAGTAGGGACGGGCAAGAAGGAGTAATAGCCGCCATAACCTCCATTGCCGGCACTAAAGGCCTCGGTCCTGCACCAGCTTATTCGGCTACCAAAGCACTTCAAGCCAATTACCTCGAAGCTCTGGAGCAGCAAGCTCGTCAGCGCCGCCTGCCTATCCATATCCTTGACATCCGTCCCGGCTTCGTGGATACCGCCTTGTTGAACGATGATTTCCCATATCCAATGCTCATGCGTCCCGAGGCGGTGGCACGTGATATCGTGCGATCAATAAACAAGCGTCGCCATGTACGAATCATAGACTGGCGCTATAGGTTCCTCACGTTCTTCTGGCGCCTTATCCCACGTTGGGCTTGGCGACGATTCAAACTATAAAACACCGTAAAACACTTATGAAACAACGACTTGAATCTCTTGATGCCTTGCGAGGCTTTGATCTATTCTGCTTGGTGGCACTCTCCGAACTTGTGGAGAAATTGGCTGAGGCGGTGGACAAACCATGGATGGCTACGGTGACGACTTGGTTCACGCATAAGACGTGGGAAGGCTTCTCGCCTTGGGACTTGGTAATGCCCTTGTTTATGTTCATGGCAGGCGTTGCCATACCTTATTCCTTGGGCAAGTATCGCAATGGTTCCGACCGCAAGCGTCTGTACCGCCGTTTAGGTAAGCGTTTTGTGCTGCTCTGGATCTTAGGCATGATGGTACAAGGCAACCTGCTGGCTTTGGACCCGCATCATATTTACCTTTTCACCAACACGTTGCAGGCCATTGCCGTAGGCTACTTGTTCAGCGCTCTCATCTACCTCCACACAGGCTGGAAGGCTCAGATAGGCATTGGCATAGGCCTCTTGCTTGCCTTCTGGGCGGCAATGGAGTTCATCACGTTCAATGGCTTTGGCGGTGGCGACTATACGCCTCACGGCAACTTGGCCGAAGGCATAGATATGGCTGTGCTCGGTCGTTTCCGCGATTCGGCTCATGTCGTCGATGGTCAAGTCGTCGTCAGTGAGTGGTACACCTACACGTGGATTCTTAGCAGTTTGAATTTCATAGTAACCGTGCTCTCGGGCGTACTGGCCGGTGAGGCTTTGAAAAGCACTATGCAGCAAGGCCGTAAGGTGCTGCTGCTGCTCATTGCCGGCATAGCTATGGTAGCGTTAGGATGGACGTGGGACATTGTTCACCCTGTCATAAAACACATCTGGACCGGCTCCATGGTGCTCGTCAGCAGCGGCTACTGCTTCCTGCTTATGGCGCTGTTTTATTGGTGGATTGACTGTCGCGGCCACAACCGTGGGCTGGCGTTCCTCAAGGTTTACGGTATGAATAGCATCACGGCCTATGTGGTGAGCCACGTAGTCCGTTTCTCCAGTATCAGCAGGTCATTGTTTTTCGGTTTGGAGCAATACGTAGGCGATTACTACGGCTTTATCATACAGCTCAGCAACGTCGCCATCCTCTTCGTCATCCTTTACATTATGTATAGGAATAGGATTTTCTTACGCGTATAAAAAGATGTAAGCACGAGCCCCCTCGCCTCTAATTAAGATACTTATTTCACTATGCTCTCGCAGAGGGCTGGTTCGTTGGTGGTGATGTAGTCCACGCCCAGAGCTTTCATGTCGCGAATGTCATCGGGGCTGTCCACCGTCCACACGTTCACATTCATCCCCAACTGATGTGCCTCGCTGACCCATTCGGGATGTGCCTTGAACTTAGATATATGGTAGTCTATGCCTGTGAGCCCCATGCGATGTAGTCCCCCTGGAGCACGGTCGCCTTCGAGATAGGCAACTTCAGCTTTAGGTGCTAAAGCGTGGATGGCCTGGCAGGCCTCGATGGAGAAGGAGATATACATCACGCGTGCCTCAAGCTTCTTCCTGCGTATAGCCTTTACGGCAGCTGCGGCACAATCGCGGCTGCGCTGTGGGTTGCGATGCGGTTTCACTTCCACGATGAGGCGTGTAGGGCTCTTGCTCTTCTTGAGGATCTTCAAGAGGTGCTTCAGCTCGGGCATGCTCTCGCCGTTGCTCAAGCGCAGCTTCTTGCAGGCGGCGAAGGTGGTATCCTGAAGCGATATGCCTTGGTATTTAGCGTCGTGGTTGACCATGACGTGCCCGTCCGTCGTCAGCCATATATCTATCTCCGAGCCGAAGATGTTGAGGTCAAGGGCTCGTTGCAGCGAGGTGCGTGAGTTCTGTGCAGAACCCTCGCTGCGCCACTCGCCGCGATGGGCAATGGTCTGAACGTGTTGGGCCATGATGGGGACAACGGCCATGGTAGCACAGAGGAAGACGAAAACGAAGACGAAAGCTCTTTTTTTACACAACTTGATCATGAATTATTAATGTTTAATTTAGGAAATAATATAGTACCTGGCACATTTCTTCTTTTTAAACAACGAATTTTACGAATTAAACGAATTTTCGCTTGCGGCGTGGCTGCGCGAAGACAGGACTATAGGACAGAATTCGTTTAATTCGTATAATTCGTTGTCTTATAAAAACATCTTCGTTTTCGTTTTCGTTTTTGTTGAAAGATGGGAGATTAGTATTGGTTGAGGCGACTGGTGTCGATGTTCGTTGCTACGCCTCCACGATCGATCTCGACCTTATCGGCTGTGCCAGTGAAGGTGATTTTCGAGGCGCCGTCGCATTTAGCTTGGATGTCAGTGCAGTTGACGTCGGCGTGGAGCTTCGAGGCTCCTGTGCAGCCCGTGAGCAGGCGTCCTCCCTTGAACGTCAGTCTGCCTTTGCTGGCGCCCGAGAGGGAGATTTGCATCTTCTTACTGGCCTCAACGTTCACGGTGGCCTCCGATGCTCCATAGACGAAGACTGCAGCATCTTCGCCTCCATTCAGTTGTGTCAGGTTAAACTTGCTGGCGCCGGTGACGCTGAAATCACTCTTTGGGGCATTAGCCGATTTGATGCTGGCCTGACTGGCACCGAGAAGAGAGGCACCCATCATTTCGTCGCATTTTATCTGTTGGCCTTTGAAGGTAGAGGCTCCCTTCAGGCGGATAGAGAATTTGGGAGTATCGATTTCGTCAATCAGCATGGTCGAGGCACCATCCAACAGAGCGCCAAATCTATCGGGTGTCATGCTCTTAGCTTCGAAAGAAGAAGCGCCACGGAGATCCACATTTTGCAGACAGGGGGCTGTCAGGTGAAGGATAAAGATGTGTTGGCCATCGGGCAGATCTTTCTTCTTCACATTATTGAATTTCTTGGTTCTCGTGGCAACAACGTTCAACACGTCTGCTGTCGTTGACACTTTCATCAAGTCGAGCCAGTCGGCACGACCTGTTAACTTCACGCTATAAGGCTCGCCTTGTGTGTAGATAACCTTCACGGAGTTATTAACCACGATTTCTATGAAATTGGTCAGCTCGTAGGTGCGAGTAGCGAACTTGGTGGCAGCCTGTGCCAGCGTGGCACTCAGGAGGAGTGCGATGGTGAGTAGTTTTTTCATTGTTGTATCGCTTATTCTTAATTGTTTATTGTTCACTTTTCATCCCCCACCGGGGGATTATAGGGGGCTCCTATTTCATCCTTTACTCCCCTCCCAGGGAGGGGCGGGGTTGGCTCTTCCTAAAATTGATTCAGGCGGCTGGTGTCGATGTTTGTTGCTACGCCTCCGCGCTCTATCTCGACCTTATCGGCTGTACCTGTGAAGGTGGTCTTCGAGGCACCGTCGCACCCAGCTTGAATAGATTCGCAATTGACTTTAGCATCAAGCTTTGAGGCTCCTTTGCAGAATGAGCGCAGACGTCCGCCCTTGAAGGTCATTTCGCCTTTGCTGGCGCCCGAGAGTCCCATCTGCAGCAGGCCGTTGGTCTCGATTCCTACGTTGATCTTTGAGGCTCCGCCTAAGTTGAAGGTTGCTTCCTCTGCCTTGTTGACCTTAGGCATTTTGACATTGCTGGCACCATTAATGGTCACTACACACTTCGAGGCATTGACCTGTTCTACATCTAAATTGCTGGAACCGCTGACGTTGGCCTTCAGTTCTTTGCATTTAATCTGTTTGGCATCCACTTTCGATACGCCGCTTATCTCCAGATAGAAGCTGGGCACCTCTATCTCGCCGACAATCAGTTTTGACACGCCTGAGAGGTTGACATGTAGAAAATCTGGCGTCAGACGTTTCGCTTCGAGGGTTGAGACACCTTTCAGAAGGATATTCTCCAAGCACGGCGCTGTCAGATGCAGGATGAAGTTATGGTGCCCGTCGGGCTGGTCTTTAGGCTTTACATTCTTGAATTTCTTTGAGTTCTTGGCTTTAACGGTCAGTATGCCGCCCGAGGCCGTCACTTCCATCAAGTCGAGCCAGTCTGTGCGACCTGTTAGCTTCACGCTGTATGGCTCGCCTTGTGTATAGACAACCTTAACTACGTTGCTCACATCGATTATTGTGAAATCCTCGAGCTTGTAAGTTCGTGTGGAGAATGGTGTGGCAGCCTGTGCCAGCGCGGCACTCAAGAGGAGTGCAATGGTGAGTAGCTTTTTCATTGTTGTATCGCTTATTCTTAATTGTTTATTGTTCACTTTTCATCCCCTACAGGGGGATTATAGGGGGCTCCTATTTCATCCTTATCACAATCGTCGCCTTGCCATCAGTGGCTTGCATAGGACGGTTGCCCGTGTATTGGAGCATATAAATGCGGTTCTGGCGTTCGCCTTCCACAGCCAGTACGATGGTATGACGTTCGCCGTTCTCTACCTTGTGTGTGTAGCGGCCAGCCTTCTGTTCAGCCTCGAATTTTTCGAGACAGGCATTGATGTCGATGCCTCGCGAGAGCTCGCGCACCTTCACCACGCGGACCACTTCGCGCGTCTGCGGGTCACGCTCCACCACGCTGGTGAACTTGCTCTGCCCTATGGTGCTCTCGTTATCGACAAAGCGGTCGATACGGTTCTGTGCCGAAGCTCCGACCGCTATCGCCATGAGGCTTATCCAAAGTATGATTCGCTGTTTCATCGTTGTGTATCTTTTATTGTTGAGCGAGCATTTCAGCCTGGTCTGCCATGCTCATGGCATCGTGAATATCACTTTTGATGAGGCGGTATTCGTCCACGCGCTTACCGTTCTCCTCGACGTAGCTGCCCTCGTAGCGGGCCATTTCCTTTGACTCCCTGACTTGAGGCACGATGACGATGAAGGCGGCAAGCACCACGGCGGCAGCAACGGCCATCCAGCGCAGCAGCCTATGCCCTGCCCTATCGTGTTTGGGAGCCTCGGCTGCCAGGATTTGTGCCATCACGTTCTCCGTCAGGCCTTCCGGCATCCGCAGCCGTTCGCCCTCGCGTTGCAGCGCCTTGCGCAGGGCGGCATCTTTCTGTATGTTAATGTTTTGTGCCATATTCCATGTCTTTGATTATCAAGTAAAGTCGTTTTCTCACGCGGTGCAGTCGAGTGGTGACGTTTGACACCGTAGTACCGAGCACGTATGCAATGTCGCGCGTCGGGCGTTCTTCGTAGTAGAACAGGGTGACGAGAGTCCGGTCGTCGGGGGTTAGGCGTTGGAGTGCTGCTTCGACCATGGCTATTCGCTCCTCTGTAGCTTCGGCAAGTGCCGTGTCTGCTGCCTCGTCGCTCACGCTGTCGGTCAGGCGGTCGTCGATTGGCAGTACCACCGTCTTCCGTCTGCGCAGGTTCTTCAGCGCGGTGTTGTAGGCGATGCGGTAGAGCCAGCTGCCGAAGTCGGCTTCGCCGCGGAAGTCGCTGAGGTGCGTGAAAGCCTGAATGAAGGTCTCCTGTGTCGTCTCCTCAGCCTCGAGGTCGTTGCCTACGAGTCGTGCCGCAAGGCCGTACACCTTACTGCCATAGCGCTCCATCAGCAGGGCGAAGGCTTCTCGTTCGCCCTTGATAATGCGCTGTATTATCGTTGCAACGTTTTCTTCTTTCATTCTACTCTTTAGATGCACGACCTCTGGTTTTGTCACACCTTCATCAAGGAATTTTCGTGCAAAGATAGTAAAAAAGCGAAAAAAGGATGGCTGTGAACGGGAAAAAAGCTATTTTTGTAGCGACAAACGTTAATTGCTTGGGCTTATGATACCTAACAGATTTATTTCCACACTGGTTTCGCTATTCGTGGCCGTGGCTATGACAGCTGCTCCGCAGCTCTTCAGCGCAGGTCGTAGCGACTACAAAATAGTGCTCTCTGAAGGCGCATCGACGTCGGAACAGACGGCAGCACGTGAGCTGCGCAGCTACCTGAAGCAGGTGAGCGGAGCCGATATTCCCGTTGTCAAGGCCTCGCAGGCGGCCGGCGGGAAATGCATATACATTGGTTTTGACAGCCGCGTGAAGGCCGCTACAGGCGCCGACAAGCCTGCCGACGACTATGAGGGGTTCACTTACAGAACCGTGAACGGCAATCTCTACATCTACGGCGGTCGTCAGCGCGGCACGATGTATGGCGTTTACGCTTTCCTTGAGAACGAGCTGGGCGTGCGCTGGTATGCCCCCGATGGTACCGTAGTGCCTAAGCGACATGCGTGGCGGTTGAAGAAACTACGCGTCAGCGAAGCGCCTGCCATTCGCTATAGATTTGCCCAGTATAGTCAGGTGGCGAACGACCTGGCATGGTGTGCTCACAACCGCAACAACACGTTGTGGTCGGTGCGTAAGAACGATTACGGCGGCATAGAAGCTTATTGGAATGCACACACCTGCGGGCAGTTTGTGGATGCCGAAGAGCTGTTTGAAAGCCATCCCGAATACTTTGCCTTGCGCGACGGCAAGCGAATCCCCAACGGCCAGTTGTGCCTTACGAATCCTGAGGTCCTGCGAATTTGCATCAAGGAGATGCTGAAGGCCATACAGACCTATCCCGACTACTGGGTGTACAGTATGTCGCAAAACGATAACAAGCTTTACTGCGAATGCGAGCAATGCACGGCGGTGGCCGAGCGTTACAAAGGTCAGTCGGGGCTGATGCTGTGGTTCGTGAACCAGGTGGCAGCTGCCGTGAAGAATGTCTATCCGAATAAATTCATAGGTACCTTTGCTTACCAATACACGCGTAAGGCGCCCGTGGGCATACGTCCTGCAGATAATGTGGTGATTCGCCTGTGCAGCATTGAGTGCTGTTTCGCGCATGCCTTGGATGAATGCGAGCAAAACGAAGCCTTCATGGCTGACCTGCGCGACTGGCAAGCCATAGCACCGCGGCTTTACATTTGGGATTATGTCGTCAACTTCCGTCAATACCACGCTCCCTTCCCCAACCTGCAGGTGCTGGCACGTAATATCCAAATCTTCCGCGAGCATAATGCCATAGGCATTCAGGAAGAGGCGCAGTACCAGACGGCAGGAGGCGAGTTCGCCGAACTGAAGGCATGGCTGCTCATGCGCCTGCTCTGGAATCCCTATCAGGATACGCAGGCTTTGGTCAACGAGTTCGTCAGGGCATACTATGGTGCCGCGTCTGATGCTATACTGCGTTATATAAAGATGTGTAAGGCACGTATCACGCCGAAAACCGTAATGAGCATTTACATCCGTCACACCGATACGCTCTACGACGAAGAGTTCATCAAAGCATCGCGACAGCTACTCGATGAGGCACGCCGCCAGGTGGCCAACTCCCCTACCCTACTCGCCCGTATCGACCGAGTGCGCCTGCAACCCATGTACCTCCACCTGATGCGGAATCCTGAGCAGGCAACCGCCGATGGCACACGAGCTGAGTATCTGCAGCTGATAAAGAAGAACAACTACAGAACAAACGAGTGGGAAACCATCGACACCTTTATCAGTAAATTGAAATAAAAGCACCGTTCAAGCACCTCAGCTACAACCTAAAAGCCAAAAGCATCCAGCCTAAAAGGTGGATGACATAAATCTAAAAGGCGGCGGCCGTCAGCCCCAAAGCCCGATTAAGCCAGCTTAAAAGCCCTATTAAGCCGGCCTAATCTTACGATTAAGCCTGCATAGCATCTGACTATGCCGTGGCCTACGAAAACGCATGAGAGCCCTTTTTTGAGCGTTTTTTAAAGAAAATCGTGAAATCGGACTTAACTTTCCAGCCCGAGAAGCGTAATAAAGGTGTATGACACGCTCAGAATTCGAACATATTATCCCCGCGTTGCGGCCTGTTATGCTGCAAGTGGCATTGGATTTCTTCGGCTCACACGACGATGCCGAAGATACCACACAGGAGGCTATGCTCGCTCTCTGGCGCTACTGTGAACGTATAGATCCCGAGCGTAATGTTGAGGCGCTGGCTATACGAGTGACCAAGAACTGCTGCGTCAACTGCTATCGCCGCCGTCCGCCAATGGCCACCGTCCCCGACAACTTATCGTCGGGTCCCTCCTCACCACTCTCACCTTCCCCTCACGAACTGCTCGAAGCCAAGGACACACAAGCCATGCTCACCGCCGCCCTCGCCCGTTTGAAACCGCGAGAACGCGAGCTCTTTGAGATGCGACAGATAGAAGGACTCACAAACGATGAGATAGTGGCACAAACAGGCATCACTAAAGCATCAGTAAAAGTAATGGTGTCTGCTGCACGAAAAAAAGTATTTGACGAACTAAAACACCGGCTAAAGCAATGACAACTAAAGACATACAATCCATTATCAACCGCTTCCTCGCCGCGGAAACGACAATAGAGGAAGAGCGACAGTTGGCACTCGAGCTGCAGAGCCGGGCTGACGCCTCTGGCATTGATGCCTTGCCCGGCGACTGGCAGGCCGTGATGCTTATGTTAGGCGAGCTGACGCTGGGCGAAGCTGCCTACGACGAGATTATCGCAGCCCGTGGAGCCGAAGGCCAGACCACTACCCTATCGCCTGCCACTGCCGCCGTATCGAGCACCAAGGACAGCAACGCCCGTAAGCGCCACCTATGGCGCTGGGCAGCTGTGGCTGCCGTCCTCGTACTTGTGGCCGGTGTCGGCATCGCGTTCTATCAGTTGCAGGAGTCTCCTCAACCAGTCGCTCAGGTCCTTCCCACCAGTGGGAAACAGTCTTCCCACCAATGGGAAGAGTCTTTCCCACCGGTGGGAAACCCCGACACGTCCAGTAGCGAAAGCCAACTTGACCAGTCACAACAGTCGGCACAACTTGTCGCTTCGACTTCCACACCCATTCGTAAGAAACACGCTCGCCGAAAAGCCAAGCCTGTGCAACGCCCCATGGAAGCGGAAGCCCCCTCAGCCACCGTGCCCGACGGTTTTCCGTCGGGAACCCCCTCCCCCGCTTCCTCACCTTCTTATTCTCCCGATCCATACGCTGAAATAGAAGCGGAAATGCGCGATATCCGCAGTCGTGGTGAGCGCATAGAGGCCATGGTGGCCGAGATAACCCGCGCGTATTGATGCGCTACCATTCCATAACTCTCTATCATTGATTAGATTAATTCAATTTCTGAAAGACAAATGAAACGCTATCATCTATTCATCATCATCTATTTATCATTCTTTTGCTTTTGTGGAGCCAATGCCCAGCCTAATGCACGCCTGCAAGAACTCGAAAAGACCTTGAAAGAGCGGGGCTACGGTGTGACGCATATTCAGCGTAGCAGTCGTGGCATCGAGCAGCGTTGGACGTCGGGCTTGCACATGCCATCTGGAACTCCGACCATCTCAAAGGAACTCATACAGAATATGTCTGCCGACCAGCTGAAAGCCTTTATGTTAAGGATTGACAGCACCGAGACTGCCCGCAAGCAGCGCATCGTTGAGGCCATCGACCTAATCCGCAGCACCTTCAGCGCACTCGCCTCCACAGCATCGGAAAGTTACATGTACGAAGTCCATAACAAGGAATGCGATACCATACGCCTGTCTATGGCTTGGAAAGACGAGAGCCATCCGCTCAGCTCCTGGCGAAGTGATGGAGGCGTGCTCTACGACGGCGCTCGCGAGGCCGTCATGTTCAACTTCCATCGTCCTCTAGGTAAGGATTGGTCATCAGGCTACTACTCGCACGTCTACACAGCCCCATTTCCCGAACCTATGGGCGACATAAAGTCCTTCGATGCTAAAGCTTTCCAGGCACTCATCTCACCCCATCTGAAGCGTGCGTTAAAGCTGAAGGGCGCAAAGAAATATCCCGTTTATTGGCGGCACGACGAGGGCTATAATGAGGAAGTAGGAGAGTTGACTCTTAAGGTGACGAGGATGAGGGATTATGCCGACAACAAGCACACGGGCCTCACCACAGGCGACCTGTACTTCATACCCAAGACCTTTGAAAACGAAGCCAGAGAGTTGCTCGTGACCCTGGACTCACTCTCTCACGCCTACGTTGAGACCCATTACGACCAGGATTATTCTTACCATTACCATCCACGCTTCTCCTACAATAATAATGTCACCATCGTCTCAGGCGGCAACTGGCCCGATAAACAGCCCGTAGAAAAGGACTATTATCTATGCACTTATATGGACGATGACGGCTTCTACGTCCTCGATGTCACTACCGAAGGCGAAATATGGATGCCCCGCGATTATCCTAAGCTCAAGAGCTGGATCAACGGCCAGCGCACCTATCGTTAACCTACCCCTCTCCCCTACCCTGCCCTGTCATCCCCTACCCTGTCATCCCCAGCCCTCTCTCTTCCGTTCTGTCCTCTATCCTTTTCCGTCCCGTCCTCTATCCTTTTCCGTCCCCCTCCTTCCTCTCTTTCGTCCCCTCCTTCCTTTTCCGTCCCGTCCTTTTTTCGCGGATTTTATCCGCGTGAAACTAGCGCCCTTCCTCTCTTCAGTCCCGTCCCTCCTTCTTTCAGCCCTTACCTTCTTTCCGTCCCGTTCTTTCTTCGCGGATTTTATCCGCGTGAAACCAGCGTCCTTCCTATCTCATTCAGCGCCACAAATCGATACCGCAGCGAAGTCACAGGCACAGCCATATAGCTGTAGTGCTTCGCTTCGGACTTCCGTCTAATCGTCTCCTCTACTGCAGCCTGAATGGCGGGGATTGTAAACGTACCCTCGTGTGGCTCCAGTAGCAGCAGTTGCCCTCTGGAGCAAGCATCGAAATAGACGCCCCCGGGCTTGTAGAAACGCTCGTGAGCAGAGCCGGCAGCAGGAAAGCCATTGCTCAACAGCACAACCAACGGAAAGCCGCCCTCCCTAACGGTGCGAGCTATAACTCGCTCGCCGCGACTGATGGCTGCAGTATAAGTCACAGCACCATTTCTCGCAGCCCCCAGCACCTCTCTTAATCTACTCTGCAACTGGTCTTCACTGGCACTCCGCGACATCTCAACTAATTGACGGTCAGGCCAGTCCAGTAAGAAATGGTTGCCCATCGATGTAAACTGCAGTCCAACCACTTCCGTCTGCCGATGCAGGCGAAAGAGGTCTGGGTGTTGCTTGCGTTGCCAGGCCCGCTCGGCATTAGCCTTCACGTATTCTATCATAGCATGAAGCTGTCCTTTGTGTGTGAGCACTCTGTAATATGGTGGTCCGTCATACAGGTTCTCAGTATAGCCCAACCCTCGTGCTTCGGCCTTGCATCCTTGCATAAACCCGCGCAGAACCTCTTTTATGCTTCGAGGCATTGAACGAGTCACCTGAAGCACGATATGGTGATGGTCTGGCATCACCTTATCAGCGAGAATCTTAATTTCAGGGCAAAGCTCCAGCATCCGTTGTTGCTGATGGATGAGTGCCCAGCCAATATCTGTCTTTTCCACAGTTGCCTCAGAGCCGTTGTGCATAAGCGTGCCGAACAAAGGTTGGCGGGCATTGGCAACCATCGTGACATGCACGATACATGGTTCTCGCCAAGCGCCAGGCTCAAGCCATGTGAAGGTTTCGTTGGGGGATGGGTTGGAGGGAGTTACGGGCATGATTGATAGGGGGTTAAGAGGGGTTAGAGAGGGGCAGAAATGAATTTCAGCTAAAGAAACGAGGCGAGTAAAGTGATTGGCAGAGGTAAGCAGGCAGAGTTATGCAGGCAGAGGCAAAAGCAGCCAAAGCGGGAGTAGGGCAGAGGTAAGCATACAAAAGTGGACGGCAGAGATATGGACTTAGCTAAGTGATTAGCAGCGATAAGGATTCCAGTAGAGCGTAGAGGAAGATATTGGCAGCGGTCTGGCCGAGGACGGCGTTCAAGTGGCGTCCGCTGTGCAAACGCTTCATACGAAGCCAGGTTAGCGTGTGGGGGATAAGGTATAAGAGAGGTATGAGAGTAAGTAGTGAAAAATATTTATTGCTATTAAGTGATGAATAACACGTTGCGAACAAGGGCAGGACAACAGCAAGGAACCCTAACAACATATAAAACCATTCAGCAAAGCGCCCCCCGAAGAGGACGACGATGGTGCGCTTACCAGCGACACGGTCTTGCTCGCGGTCGCGGTAGTTGTTGACTACGAGCAAGCAGTCAGTGGCAAGGCCCATGCCGATGGAAAGCAGCAGTACGGGCAGAGTCACCTCACCCGTCTGGATAAAATAGGTGGCGCAGACAGGCACAAGACCGAAGAACACCAGTACCAACAAGTCGCCCAAACCAAGACTTGCCAAAAGCGTTGTATACAAGAAACAAAACAACACGCAAGCCACGCCAATAGCTACCAGCCACCAGCCTCCCCATAGTACCAGTGGTAGCCCTGTGAGGCAGGCTAATGCAGTAGTGATGCCTATTCCGATCTTCATCGCCTTGGGCGTGATCCATCCTTCGCTACAAGCCCGAGGGGGACCCAGACGTGTCTCGCGGTCGTCGCGCCCTTTCTTGAAGTCGAAGTAGTCGTTGACGAAGTTTGCGTCAATCTGCATCAGCAGGGCAAAGAGTAGGCAGAGAAGAGCTGGTGTCCACATGAAAGCGTTGCCACCGGCATTCAAATCCTTCCACGCTGCACTTAGTGCCACCATCACGGGTGCCATAGCTCCTGTCAGCGTCTTGGGTCGAGCCGCTAACCACCAAGCTCGCTTACTGTTTGTCTGTATCATTGTTCTTATTTGTCTATATCGAAATACCTTTTTTGGTTTAATCATCGTTAAGCCTCTTCTAAAGCGTAAGGCAAAAGTAGCTCAATAGTACAATAGATAAGATTTAACCTTTATTTGTATTTAGAAAGATATTTTGCGTTTTAGATTTTCTTTGCTCGATATCGCTAAACAGAAAAAATGAAGCCCAAAATGCTTTGTTTGAGCACGTTGGGCCTCATTTTAGCCCTCTGAGAATCGTTTAAAATCATTTTCTCGGTCGGGAGGAGGGGAATATTGCGCTCACAAAGCGCAAAAATGAGAGAAAAGTTAGAAGAACTTCGTTTCTTCACCGACGACTTCCGAGAGGAGGAGGTTGGCGAGGCGTGAGGTGCCGAGACGGAGCCATTGGTTGGTCAGCCATTGTTCGCCGAGCACTTCCTTGACGATGGTGTAGTAGACGAGGGCATCGTGAACGGTGTTCAGACCACCGGCGGGTTTGAAGCCGATTTGTATGCCAGTCTTCTCGTAGTACTCCTTGATGGCTTGGCACATGACATAAGCGGCCTCGGGGGTGGCGGCGGGTTTCTCCTTGCCGGTTGATGTCTTAATGTAATCGGCTCCGGCATACATCGCGAGGATAGAAGCTCGCTTGATATCAGCGCAAGAGGGTAGGAGACCAGTCTCAAGAATTACCTTCATCTTCTTGTCACCGCATACGCACTTCAGTTCGTTGATCTCGTCACAAACGCTTTCGTAGTCTTCGCTCAAGTATTTGCCCACGCTCATTACTATATCTATCTCAGTAGCACCGTCTCTAAGGGCTAAAGCTGTTTCTGCTACTTTAACCTCTAAAACAGCCTGTGAGCTCGGAAAACTACCGCTGACGCAGGCCACTTCGACGCCGTCAACTTCGAGGCTCTGAGAGACAATTTCAGCGAAACATGGGTAAACACAGATGGTAGCTACGTGAGGCAGTTCTGGGTAGGCGTGGTAGAACTTATTGACTTTCTCTGTCAAGGCCAGCACGCTCTCCTCGTTGTCGGTGGTCTTCAGGGTGGTCAGTTCGACGCTCCCCATGAGGAATTTCTTTACTTCAATGGTATCATTCTCAGGCACTTTCTCTTCGATGATACGTTTAACGGCGGCTGCCACTTCGGCATCGCTGATGTTCAGGTTGTACTGCGACAACGCTTGTTCGTACTTACTTGTTTCCATAATGGTTTGATTATATGAGTTGGTCATGAAGTTTATTATATCTGAAATTGCTCTAGGGTAAGGGAGGGGCTTCATCTATTCTTTGTTATGCGTATCCATAATGATTGTTACTGGACCATCGTTCGTTAGTGATATCTGCATCTCTGCTCCGAACTCTCCGTGCCCTACAGGGCGGCCTATAGCTTCGCTAAGTCGTTGAATGAAAGCCTCATAGAGTGGAACACTTATCTCATGGGAGGCAGCTCTAAGCCATGATGGTCGGTTTCCCTTCTTGTAGCTTGCAAAGAGCGTGAACTGACTGACTACGATGATGTTGCCGTCCGCTCCTTCATGTTCTCCTTGAATGTCCAGGATGCTGCGGTTCATAACCCCTTTCTCATCATCAAATACTCTTAGTGCAGCCACTTTACGCACCAGCCAATCCACATCTTCCTGAGTATCAGTACTTTCAATGCCAAGCAGAACCACAAACCCTAATCCGTGGAACTCTGCATTTATCTTACCGTCAATCTTGACGCTTGCGCCTTTAGCGCGTTGAATAACTATTCTCATAATTGTTCTTTTATCGCTTTTGCTTTAGCCTCACCAACCACTTTTGTCAACTCCTCAATGCTCGCTTCCTTAATACGTTTTACGCTCTTGAATGCCTTCAGCAAGGTTTGTTTAGTCTTGGGGCCAATACCAGTAATGGAGTCCAGTTCTGATTTCAATTGACTCTTCGATCGCTTGTCTCGATGGAAGGTAATGGCAAAGCGGTGCACTTCATCTTGTATCTGCGTGAGCAGACGGAACAGGGCGCTGTCCTGTTTCAAGGCTACTGTCATGGGTGGATTACCATATAGCAGTTCATGTGTTCGATGCCTGTCGTCTTTAGCAAGGCCTGCGATGGGAATTTGCAGTCCTAATTCACCTTCTACGACTGCACGAACAACATTCATTTGCCCGATTCCACCGTCGGTAATGATCAAGTCGGGTAGGGGAGTGCCCTCGTCTTTCATTCGAGAATATCGGCGGCGAACAACCTCTTGCATTGATGCGTAATCATCGGGGCCAACGACAGTCTTGATGTTATATTTACGATAATCCGCTTTACTCGGCTTACATTTCTTAAACACAACACAACCAGCCACAGCGTCAGTACCCGATATATTTGAGTTGTCGAAGCATTCTATTTGGTAAGGTAATGAAGGCAACTGCAGGTGATCTTGTATTTCCTTCATCAATCGAACTGCTTTCTGCTCGGGATTCAACTTATCCTGTTGCTTTAAACGATCCACTTTATATTGTTTCACGTTTAATTCAGATAGCGCTAAGAGTTGCTTTTTGTCGCCCCGTTGAGGAATTGTTATCTCAATATCTTCGAGCGGTAGTTCCACGTGGAACGGCAGAACGATTTCTTTTGCTTCAGAGCCCCATCTGTCGCGCATATCCATTATACCACGAACAAGTAATTCTTCTTTGGGTTCATCGAGTTTTTTCTTATACTCGAATGTGAACGCTTGGTTGATGGCACCTTCAACGACGTGCAGATAGTTGATGTAAGCGATGCGGTCGTCGTCTTCGATTGAGAAAACGTCAATGTTGTGACCAGTAGATGTGATAACCTGACTCTTCTCTTGATGTGCAGTGATGAGATCGTAACGGCGTTTTACTATCTGAGCTTCTTCGAACTTCATCTCTGCGGCCAGCTCTTGCATCTGTGCCATCATCTCTCGCCGTAATGCAGCTGTGTCACCTTTGAGTATTCTCACGGCTGCATCGATGTATGCCTTGTATTCTTCCTGACTCTGGTAGCCTACGCACGGTCCCAAACAGTTCTTCATGTGATACTCAAGGCACAACTTGTATTTGCCGTTCTCAACACCTTCCTTATTCATAGGAGTATGGCAACGGCGTATAGGGTAGAGGTTTTTGAAGAGATCAAGAAGGGCATTAGCTGTAGGCACATGACTATACGGCCCAAAATATATCGCGCCACGACGGTCCACCTGTCGTGTCTTGAAGATCCGTGGTAAATACTCTTTCGTTACTGCAATAAATGGGTAGCTCTTACCATCCTTCAGCAGAACATTATATCGAGGTTGGAACTGCTTGATGAGTTGGTTCTCGAGCAATAGTGCTTCTGCCTCAGTCTTAACAACCGTGTATGTGATATTGTGAATCTTGCTAACCAGGACCTTCGTTTTGTACCTGTCCACTTCGGTATGAAAGTAGGTAGAACATCGCGCCTTGAGGTTCTTGGCTTTACCCACGTAGATGATAGTACCATTCTCGTCGTGGTACTGATAACTGCCAGGCTTCTCGGGCATATTTAGCACGATAGCCTTTAGCCGTTCTATGCGCTTTTTGTTCTCTTCTTTTGTCATCGTTCCACGTGGAACTAAACCATTAGATAGTGACAAGTGTAGTAAGGTCTATGCCTTTGAAGATGTCACGTCCGTGGAGACCTTCGTCGGTGATTTCTATGATGAAGTTGATGTAGGTCTTCTTGGGATGGAAATGTTGCACGAGCTTGTAGGTAGCCATCGCAGTACCACCTGTGGCAAGTAAGTCGTCGTGGATAAGTACTACGTCGTTCTCGTTGATAGCATCAATATGCATCTCAACAGTATCCACTCCATACTCTTTCGAGAATGACTCTTTGATTACGGTTGCTGGTAACTTGCCAGGCTTGCGGGCGAGAACTACGCCGGCCCCTAATCGAACGGCTAAAGCCGCAGCCATGACGAAACCTCTACTTTCAATGCCAACAATTTTGGTGATGCCTTTGTCCTTGTACAACTCATAGAGGTCGTCGGTCATTGCTTTCATGCACTCAGGGTTCTTGTAGAGTGTTGTTACGTCGCGGAAGTTGATACCTTTCTTAGGGAAGTCGGGTATACAACGGAGGTTGTCGAGAATGATTTGTTTATTCATGTTATTTGTTGTTTAGAGTAGAATGTTTCACGTGGAACTATCGTCCGAGAAGGACGAGTAGGACGTTGATATCGGATGGTGATACTCCAGGAATGCGGGAGGCTTGGGCTAGCGTTTCAGGGTCGTGGCGGATAAGCTTCTGACGGCCTTCGGTGGAGATAGATTGAAGTGTGTTGTAGTCGAACCGACCACGTATGCGAATATCCTCCAGGCGCCGCATCTTTTCGGCTTGCTCCACTTCACGTTGGATATAACCTTTGTATTTGATGGCTATCTCCGCCTCCTCTGCTATCTCATTCCGACGTTCGCTGACACTATCCAAAACCTGACGCAGACGGGGTAGGGCAGGGGAGAGGTTCTCGAAGGTTAGTTGCGGTCGGCTGAGGAGTTCCATAAGCTTGCAACCACGTGACAGTGGTGCCGTGCCGAGGCTTTCGAGCAAACCGTTCACGTCGTTCATCTTTACGGAATAATCTTCGGCGAAGTGAATGATGCGCTCCACCTCTTCTTTCTTCTTGAGGTAGTGTGCAAGGCGTTCAGAGGATGCCACACCCATTCGATGTCCAAGCTCCGTCAGTCGAGCATCCGCATTATCCTGGCGAAGGAGGATGCGATATTCTGCACGCGAGGTGAACATACGATACGGTTCATCTACGCCCTTGCACACAAGGTCATCGATGAGCACACCTATATATGCTTCATCGCGTTTGAGCACGAGAGGTTCCTCTCCTGTGCAATGACGGGCAGCGTTAATTCCTGCTATAAGTCCCTGACCTGCAGCCTCTTCGTAGCCCGTGGTGCCATTTACCTGACCTGCCAAGTAGAGACCGCTGATGATGCGTGACTCAAGTGAGTGATGCAGTTGAGTGGGGTCAAAGAAGTCATATTCAATGGCATAGCCCGGTCGGTAGATTTCTAGATTGCGAAAAGCCGGTATGAGTTTCAAGGCTTCTATCTGCACATCAATTGGAAGCGAGGATGAGAAGCCGTTGAGGTAGTATTCGTTGGTGCTTGTACCTTCGGGTTCGAGGAAGAGTTGGTGCTGATCCTTGTCGGGGAAGGTGACTAGTTTAGTCTCTATGCTAGGACAGTAGCGAGGTCCGATGCTCTGAATCTGGCCATTATAGAGAGGCGAATAAGGAAGGCCTGCGCGGAGCCGTTCGTGGACGGCTTCGTTGGTGTAGGTGATCCAACAGGGGAGCTGGGAAAGAGGGATTTCTGGTTTTTCCGGAATCTCTGGATAGTCTGGATTATCCGGATAATAGGAGAATCTTCTTCCTTCGGTGTCGCCTGGCTGTTCCGTCATTAGGGAGAAATCGACGGAGCGTGCATCGATGCGAACAGGTGTGCCCGTCTTCATGCGAGCCACCCGGATGCCGTGGGCCGCTATGCTCTCGGACAACTCTAATGATGGTGGTTCGGCACAGCGGCCGCCAGGGAGCTGGACGCGTCCAATGTGCATAAGGCCGTTGAGGAAAGTACCTGCGGTGAGGATGATGCTCTTGGCGTGGAAGGTCATGCCGAGATAGGTCTCAACGCCTACGGCCATGACCCCGGAGGCGCTCTGGGGGGCCGTAATCAGCCTTCGGACTTGGTCCTGCCAGATGTGTAGGTTAGGTGTGTTCTCAAGGACTTCACGCCATGCCCAGATGAACTTACCGCGGTCACATTGGGCGCGGGGGCTCCACATTGCAGGTCCTTTAGAGCGATTGAGCATTCGGAACTGTATAGTAGTGGCATCTGTAACATGCCCCATAGCGCCTCCGAGTGCATCTATCTCTCTGACTATCTGTCCTTTAGCAATGCCACCTACGGCGGGATTGCATGACATCTGAGCTATCTTGTTCATGTCCATCGTGATGAGTAGCGTGTTCGCACCGATGCGCGCAGCTGCATGAGCCGCCTCGCAACCTGCGTGGCCAGCACCAATCACAATGACATCATAGTTCCTTTCCAAATTCTTCTCTATCTAAAGTATTTACCGACCACTGGTAAACTCCTCAGCGGAAGGTCTTTTTTGATGATATAGGCAACGAAAATAATGATGAGCACAGTGTTGATAGCAATCTGTGCCCATGATGGAGTTGTGTCTGGAATGTACTCCATCGCAGCAAAGAGTATGGCAGTGAGGATGACGTACCAAGCAATCTCTTTCATAGGGTAGTTGATGGGATTCTTGGATTGTCCTACAACGTAGCTTAGTACCATAGCTGTGCCGTATCCAGCCACACCGCCCCAAGCACAAGCCCAGTAGCCATATTTCGGGATGAACAAAATGTTCACTGCCAACAACATGACACAGCCGATGGTGGAGAATATGGCTCCATAGATATTCTTGTCGATGAGTTTATACCAGAAGGAGAGATTGAAGTATACGCCCATCATGATCTCAGCAGCCATGACGATAGGCACTACGCCCAGCCCCTCACGATAGCCGGCTCCAATGATATATTTCAGTATGGGCATGTAACCGACGACACAGAGGAATGCCAGCAGCGTGAATATCAAGAAGTATTTCATCGTTGTAGCATAGTATTCGTTTTTGTCGGCATCCTTGGCCTTGGCAAAGACGATGGGCTCGTATGCATAACGGAAAGCCTGTGTGATCATGGCCATTATCATTGCAATCTTCACGCATGCTCCGTAAATGCCCAGTTGCACGTTGGCCTCGGCTTGGTCGGGATAGACCTTTGGGAAGACAATCTTATCGGCCACTTGATTGAGAATACCTGCGACTCCAAGGAAGAGCAGCGGCCATGAATAGGAAAACATGCGTCGCAGCAGGCTGCCGTCGAAGTGCCATTGAATGCGCAAGAGGTCAGGGATGAAGAGTAGCGAGATAAAGCCCGTGCAAAGCAGGTTGATAAGGAAGACGTAGTACACAGAAGTCTTGCCTAGCACGACAAAATACAGAACATTTAAGCCGATATTGACAAAGATGAACAGCAGCTTGAGTGAGGCAAAGCGTATAGGACGTTTCTGGAAGCGCAAGAAGCTGAAAGGAATAGCTTGCAAAGCATCCATAGCGACAACAGCAGCCATCATCAGCAGGTAGTTGTGATGCTCGGCATAACCGAGGTAATCGGCTATGGGGGTGATGAAACCGAACATCAAAGCGAGGAATATGGCCGTGAGTGTGCCCACTGTGGCAAAGGCTGTAGTGAACACCGTGTCCGGCCATCGCCGTCCGGGCGCTGTAGACTGTGTGCCAGGGCCGTCATTGGCAAAGCGGAATAGTGTCGTTTCCATGCCGAAGGTCAGCAGGACAAGGATTAGAGCCACATAGGCGTAGATGTTCGTGCTCACACCATAGTCGCCGCTTTCCTTCGGCATGTAGTGTGTGTACAGAGGCACGAGCAAATAATTGAGGAAGCGGCCTACGATGCTGCTGAGCCCGTAGATGGCAGTGTCTTTGACAAGAGTATTTAGTTTCGCCATATTGTTGTATATAACGCTTTGTATGTCAGGTTAAAGATGCCCGCATATTAGGTCGACTTCGTTGTTCGGTCGCGACCGAACAACAAGAACCATAGTTTTAAATGAAGAGGCTCGCACGCGTCAGTGCGCGTGCGAGTCTTTACTTCTTTCTCTTTGTAGGTACTTAATGATGTTGTTATTTAGTCATCGAATATACCACATCCATGATGTCCTTGCCAATCTGATCGGCAGCCTCCATCGTAGCAGCTTCGGAGTAGACTCGGATGATAGGTTCGGTGTTGGACTTGCGTAGATGCACCCACTTGTCGGGGAAGTCAATCTTCACGCCATCGATGTCGTTGACCTCTTCGTTCTTGTAGAGTTCCTTCACCTTAGCCAATATTGCATCGACGTCGGTATCGGGTGTGAGATCGATGCGGTTCTTGGCGATGCAGTAAGGGGGATAGGTAGCACGTAGTTCGCTGGTCTTCAAGCCTCTCTTGGCCAGGTATGTGAGGATGAGCGCAATTCCCACGAGGGCGTCGCGGCCATAGTGTGCAGCGGGATAGATGACGCCGCCGTTGCCTTCGCCGCCTATGACGGCATTGGTGGCCTTCATCTTCGTTACTACGTTTACTTCGCCTACGGCTGAGGCGTTGTATTCACAACCATATTTACGTGTCACGTCGCGCAGGGCACGAGTCGAGGAGAGGTTCGAAACGGTGTTGCCGGGCGTGTGCTGAAGGATGTAGTCGGCTACCGTGACGAGGGTGTACTCCTCGCCATACATAGTGCCGTCCTCACAGAACAGAGCCAAGCGGTCCACGTCGGGGTCTACTACAAAGGCGATATCGTAGCCGCCTTTTTGCATGAGGGCTTTTATGTCGCCAAGGTTCTTCTCCAGCGGCTCGGGATTGTGTTGGAAATCGCCCGTAGGCTCACCATATAGACATGTGACAGTCTCCACGCCGAGCTGTTCAAGAAGCTTTGGTAGTATGACGCCACCTACGGAGTTCACAGTGTCGAGGGCCACACGGAACTTGCGCGCACGGATAGCTTCGACGTCAACGAGCGCGAGATCCTTGACGAGGTCGATGTGGCGCTGATCGTAACTATCGTCCTCGCGGTATTTGCCGAGATGGTCTACGTCGGCATACTCAAAGTCCTCGGCAGCAGCAATGCGCAGCACCTCAGCGCCTTCGGCTGCATTCAGGAACTCGCCGTCGGAGTTCAGCAGCTTCAGGGCGTTCCACTGGCGTGGGTTGTGCGATGCAGTTAGGATGATGCCGCCGCAAGCCTTCTCCATAGTCACGGCCAGCTCGGTGGTAGGCGTAGTGGCGAGGCCTATGTTCACGACATCGAAGCCCATACCCATGAGTGTTCCGCAAACAACATTCTTTACCATCTCACCTGAGATGCGGGCATCGCGACCCACTACTATCTTATTAGTGCCTATCTTCTCGGTCTTGCGGATGAGGGTAGCGTATGCCGATACGAATTTTACGATGTCAAGGGGGTTCAGGGTGTCACCTGCGCGGCCGCCTATGGTGCCACGGATTCCGGAAATGGATTTGATTAGTGTCATGTTGGTTAGTTTTTTAAGACTCTCCCTCCGCTCTCCTGTAATAGAGGAGGCCTCGCTTCGCTCGAATGGCGAAAAGCGAAGACAGAGACGAGTTCTGGGTTATTGAGTTTTTTGAGTTATTTGTTTTTTTTTGAGTTTATGAGTTAGTTTTATCCTTTAACGTTTACTCTTACCTAAAAATAATAGGTCTTTAGTTGTTATTGGATTCATTTCGGCTACAAAATTAATGAATTAGCTTCGTATTATCGCTTTTTTCCTCACTTTTTTTATAATAAAGCCTCGTTTTGAGTAATTAATTTCTTAAAAATAAGCTTTCGTAAGTGGCTTTGTCTTATCTTTGTAGCCATGAAAGCATTTATAAAGACGAAAAGTATTGCTTTTCGTGCCTCTTTATTCATCATAGTTTTACTGCTGTCATCGACCACCATTTCGGCTCAGCAAAAATCCTCCCAGCTCCCTACGACTATTGAGGGTTGGGCTGATCGCTTGGCGCGCTTCGGGCAAGCCATACCACAGGAGAAGGTGTTTGTGCACATGGACAACACTTCGTATTTCCTGGGCGACACCATTTGGTTCGCGGCTTATACTCGCCGTACCGACAAGGATGCTCCGTCTGCTGTCAGCGGAGTGCTCTACGTAGAACTGCTTAACCAGGAGGGTTATCTCGTGGAACGGCAGCTCATAGAGATGCGCGGAGGTCGCGGTCATGGCAACTTCGTGCTGGCCGACACACTCTACGGAGGTTTCTACGAGCTGCGGGCTTACACGCGTTGGCAGCTTAACTGGGGCATCACCGAGAAGGAACATACCTCTTATGCCGAGCAATGGTTCTACTCCAAGGCTTTGGCAAAAGATTTCTACCGCGACTACGAAAAACTCTATTCGCGCGTCTTTCCTGTTTACGACAAGCCTGAGGTTGAAGGGCAGTATTTCCATGATATGACCACTCGTCCCCTGCGCCGTTATTTCAGAAGCGGAACCGAGGAGCCGGAACCTACGCTCACGTTGTTCCCCGAAGGAGGCAATCTGGTGGCTGGAGTTCCTTGCCGCGTAGCTTTTGAAGCCGTCACCGAAACAGGTGAATGGCTCGAGGGCAAGCTCACCCTGCGCAAGGGTGATGAACAACTGACAATGCGCAACGCTCATGGTGAGGAGATTACGGAAGCATCCGCTATGAGCCGCGGCCGCGGGCTCTTTGAGTTCACACCCGAGGCCGGAGCCGACTACACGTGTACCTTCACCACTGCCGAAGGTCGCGCCGTAAGCACCCGCCTGCCGCGCGTGGAGGCCGATGGGGTGGCCTTGCGCATTCAGCCTGAAGGCAACAGCTACACCATCACATTTACCTCGCAGGGTGCTGCTGTGCAGAAACTTGGTTTCACTATTATGCACCAAGGCTATGTGGAATTCTTCGAGCAGACCGATAAGTCTCCCTACACGCTCACCCTAAATGCCGGCAACTTTGTGCCGGGTGTGCATCAGGTGACCGTCTTTGATGCCATGGGCCGCGTATGGGCTGACCGTCTTTTCTTTATCGGTTCGTCAGAGCTCACTCAACCTACACTGGCGGTAAGCGGTTTGAAGGACGACTATGAGCCATGCGAGAAGGTGAACCTCGAGATCCAAGGCGTCAAGGACGCAGCCCTCTCTGTTGCCGTGCGCGATGCCGGCACAAGCGACTACACCTTCGACACCTCCAATATCCTAACCGAGATGCTCCTCTCGTCCGAGATACGTGGTTACGTTCCCGATCCTGCTTACTTCTTCGAGGCTGACGACGAGGAACATCGCCAGGCACTTGATCTGCTTATGTTGACGCAGGGTTGGCGTCGTTTCAATTGGCACGACATGGCAACACCAGGAGCCTTTGAACTCTCGCAGCCCGCTGAGGCCAAGACGCCTATCATGCGAGGCGAAGTGCTTAACTATCAGACACGTATATTGCAGGAGGAAGTTAAGGACTTCGATGAAGTGGCGAAGCCTTATGAGCTCGAGGAGCGAATCTACCGTCTGTCTCCAGGTGAGGAACGCGACTTTCTGAAAACGCTCACCGATTCCATGCCGCCTACCGACCTTGCCTACGAAGGTGCAGGATTGGGCGAGGTCTACGAAACAATTGTGGCCGAGTTGTATGCTAAGGAGCGTCATTTTCCTGCCGGCAGCTATCAGATGCGGGCACCTATTGCCATGGCGCGCTTCAATGCCAATGAGCCGTCGCTCTCCAACGAAGTCAGAGTTCATGCCGAGTTCGCGCAGGAGGGCAGCGAATCGGTCATAGGCGACGTAGAGACTCGTCAAGGCCAGTTCAACATCCCTTCGCCACGCTTCTATGGCTACTGTGTTTTCTTTCTTGCTGCCAGCGATACTACCAAATGGAAGACACCGCGTCACACGTGGATACAAATGGACGAAACAGAAAACGCCGAGTTCTACGTTCGAATAGCTTGGCCTTATCCTCGCTTCACACAAGCCTACAACTACTACCAGACCGCCTACCGCAATGCCCCCAATGACGCTCCGCAGGCAGCACAGACCTCGCTCTTTAACCCCAAGACTTTCGAGACTCAGATGGGCGGCCTTACGGTGCGAGCCCGTCGTGGTGGCCTTCGCCGCTTTGACCCTTCGCATCCTGCTCTTGTCATCGATGCTTACGAAGCGTTCAACGAGGCATGTGATGCAGGCCTCTCCACTGGTTGGTATGGTGGTCGCACACATTTTATAAATAGTGTCGCGCGTGCGTACATAGGCGATATGAACACTGAGCACGCTTATCTGCTAGAGCCGCGCTATGATGGTCTTAACATCTCATATAACCGTACGCCTCATCAGATGAACCGTTATAACCAGCTCACCAACCTCGACAGTGTGCGTATATACACCGATTTCCATCCACGCTATGGTGCCGACCCACGTGCTACCGAGGATAATGTGGACCGTGTAAGCGTGGATCTGCGCCAGTTGTCCGATGAAGGTCAGCGCGTCACTTATCGTGACCGTCGCTACATACTCCAAGGTTTCTCCGAGCCCGAGGAGTTCTACAACCCAGACTACAGCCGACATCCTCTGCCCAATGGACAGAAAGATTATCGCCGAACACTATATTGGAATCCCAACCTGCATCTCGATGCCAGTGGGCGCGCCACCGTCAGTTTCTGTACAGGTAGCCAACCTACCACTGTTGCCGTTACTGCCAATGGGCAGGCGGCAGATGGAAAACTGCTGACTAACTAGAGCGGCCCGCTCCCCCTAACTGCCAATAATCAACTAAACAAACTATCTCCTATTATGAACGAAAAACTGTTATCTATTGTTGACCAATTTGCCATCAAAGGCACGGTCGCAGAAATCAAACCCCTTGGCGAGGGACTCATCAACGACACCTTGCTAGTGAAAACCGCTGAGGCCGACGCCCCCGACTATGTCCTGCAGCGTGTCAACACAAACGTCTTCCCAGACGTGGACATGCTTATGAACAACATTAATGCCGTGACCAGTCACATCCGCAAGAAACTGGAAGCACGCGGCGAGGATGATATCGACCGCAAGGTGCTCACCTTTGTGCCGCTGAAGGCCGATGCCAACAAGCTCTATACCACCGTTGATGGTGATCCATGGCGCTTGATGGTATTCATCAACGACGCTGTGACCAAGCAGGCCGTCAACCCTGAGAGCAGCGAGGCTGCCGGCGAAGCTTTTGGTGATTTCCAAGCCATGCTGGCCGATATCCCCGTAGAGTTGGGCGAGACCATAAAGGACTTCCACAATATGGAGTTCCGCCTAGAGCAACTGAAGGAGGTCATTGCCAAAGATCCAGTTGGTCGTGTAGCCGGTGTGCAGCCCATAATCGACGAGCTGCTTTCGTATGCTGACGAGATGACCGTTGCCGAGCGTCTCGGCCGTGAGGGTAAACTGCCCAAGCGCATCTGCCACTGCGACACCAAGGTCAACAACATGATGTTCGACAAGCAGGACCGTGTGCTCTGCGTCATTGACCTCGATACCGTGATGCCCAACTTCATCTTCTCAGACTACGGCGACTTCCTCCGCACCGCTGCCAATTTCACGGCTGAGGACGATCCCGACCTCACCAAGGTGGGCTTTAATATGGACATATTCAAGGCCTTCACTCGTGGTTACCTACGCTCTGCCAAGAGCTTCCTCACCCCGCTCGAGAAGGAAATGCTGCCTTACGCCGCTACCCTTTTCCCGTATATGCAAGCCGTTCGCTTCCTTTGGGACTATATCAGTGGTGACAAATACTGGAAGTGTAAATATCCAGAGCACAACCTCGACCGTGTTCGCAACCAGCTCGCTCTCTTCAAGAGCGCTTATGCCTTGAAGCCCGAGATGGCGAAGTTTATTGCAGAACAATAACGAAGTAACTATAGTTGTAGAGAATGAGGGGCTGTGTCAAAACGACACAGCCCCTCATTGCTTTTCAATAACCAATTGCACAAATGTGTTAGGTCATCACTCCTTTTTCCTTTCCTTTAGTTCAAATCCATCAGCATCAGCCAGCACCGGGAACTTCAAACTATAGTGGTGTAGAAAATCCATGTCAATGATGGCCGATGCAGCCCATTCCGTCTTGTCGGGGCACTCAATAATGGTATCTCCGTAGGGGTGAATGATAGCCGAACGACCGTAGTACTCGCACTTCTGGTCGGTGCCTATGCGGTTGCAGGCCGCAACGTAGCATTGGTTCTCTATGGCTCGCGCCCTGATGAGTGTGCGCCATGCGGTGTCGCGGCTGATGGGGAAGTTGGCGCTGAAGATTATGCAGTCGTAGTCGCCTCTGTTGCGTGACCATATCGGATAGCGCAGATCATAGCACACTTGCAACAGGAACCTCACGCCGCGCCATTCCACCACTACTCGTTTGTTGCCTGCAGTGAACTCGTCGGCCTCGCCGCCGTAGGCGAAAAGATGTCGTTTGTCGTAGGTTGTCACCTCGCCGTTGGGGCGCACGAAATGCATTCGATTGTAGTTTAGCCCACCGTCCTCGGTGGCTATAGAGCCAGCAATAGCGGCATCGAGCGCCTTGGCCTTCTCCTTCATCCATTGCAATATGGTGGGCTGGGCATCCACTATCTCCTCTGCCACGTTGTTGAGTCCAGTGGCAAACATTTCCGGCAGTACCAGCAGGTCTGTCTTGGGTATGGCTGCTATCAGCTCGTCCAGATGCCTAAGGTTATGTTCCACCCGGCACCAGTCAATATCGTGTTGTAGAATAGTAACCTGCATAATTCTATGCGTTCCTTTGTGTTAGTGTCAGAATTCGGCGGCAAAAATACACATAATAACGCATAAATACGTAAAAAGGAATAAAAAAGTTACTTTTTTTCTTGTTTTTATGATTCTAAGGCTCGTTTCACCCGTTTGTATGTTTTTAAGACTCACTTCCCTTTAACTTCAAAAAAACCTTCCCTTTAACTAAAAAACAAGATATTTCCTTTGCCCAATCGGCAAAAACATATATTTTTGCAGCAATTTAAGGGATTTATACCTACTTTTGATTACTAAAACCATTAATTCTATCATTTAATTTCAAACTATTAATTATTTTCAATTATGTGGTTATGTGACTCATCTATCGGAAGAAAAGTGGTCATGTCCGTCACCGGATTGGCCTTGATTCTCTTCCTGACGTTCCATGCGTGCATGAACGTCGTAGCTCTGTTCAGTGCAGAAGGTTACAACATGATCTGCGAATTCCTTGGCGCCAACTGGTATGCCGTGGTCGCTACAGTTGGTTTGGCAGCCCTCATGGCCCTGCACTTTGTGTTTGCCATCATCTTGACCTTGCAGAACAAGAAGGCGCGCGGCTCCGACAACTATGCCGTGACCAACAAGCCTGAGAAGGTCGAGTGGTACAGCCAGAACATGTTCCTCCTCGGCGTTATCGTCGTGTTAGGCCTCTGCCTGCACCTCTACAATTTCTGGTACAACATGATGTGGAGCGAGCTCATGGGCAACGCTTACACACAGTTGCCTTCGCCCAGCGACGGCTATGCTTGGATTGAGCAGACCTTCGCCCAGCCCGTCTTCGTAGTGCTTTATGTTATCTGGCTTTGTGCCATCTGGTTCCACATTAACCACGGTTTCTGGAGCGCTATCCAAACCTTGGGTTGGAGCGGCAAGATATGGCTCAATCGTTGGCAATGCATAGGTTTCTGGTGGTCCACCATCGTCATCCTGATGTTCTTCGCCGTCCTCGTCAAGTTTGCGTTCTTTGCTTAACACAAAACCTTTAAAACATCTTACAACTATGTCAGAAAAAGTAAAGAAAATAGATTCCAAGATACCCGAGGGACCCGTTGCTGAGAAATGGACCAACTATAAGGCACATCAGCGCTTGGTTAACCCGAAGAATAAACTGAAGCTCGATGTCATCGTCGTCGGTACAGGTCTGGCAGGTGCCAGCGCCGCAGCCTCCCTCGGTGAGATGGGCTTCAACGTCCTCAACTTCTGCATCCAGGACAGCCCCCGTCGCGCTCACTCTATCGCTGCTCAGGGTGGTATCAATGCAGCCAAGAACTACCAGAACGACGGCGACAGCGTCTATCGTCTGTTCTACGACACCGTGAAGGGCGGCGACTACCGCGCTCGCGAAGCTAACGTTTATCGTCTGGCTGAGGTGTCCAACAATATCATCGACCAGTGCGTGGCACAGGGCGTTCCCTTCGCACGTGAATACGGCGGCATGCTGGCCAACCGTTCCTTCGGCGGTGCTCAGGTAAGTCGTACCTTCTATGCCAAGGGTCAGACCGGTCAGCAGCTGCTGCTCGGCGCTTACAGTTCCCTCAGCGCACAGGTGCAGGCCGGCAAGGTGAAGCTCTTCACCCGCTATGAGATGGAAGATGTGGTCATCGTCGATGGCCGTGCTCGCGGTATCATCGCCAAAAACCTCGTCACAGGTAAGTTGGAGCGCTTCAGCGCCAACGCTGTCGTCATCGCTACCGGCGGCTACGGCAACGCTTACTTCCTCTCCACCAACGCCATGGGTTGCAACTGCACGGCTGCCGTTCAGTGCTACCGCAAGGGCGCTTACATGGCCAACCCCTCCTACGTACAGATTCACCCCACCTGCATTCCTGTGCATGGCGACAAGCAGTCCAAGCTGACGTTGATGTCCGAGTCTCTGCGTAACGACGGCCGTATCTGGGTTCCCAAGAAGCTGGAAGATGCCAAGAAGTTGCAGGAAGGTACACTGCAGGGCTGGGAGATTCCTGAAGAAGACCGCGACTACTATCTGGAGCGCCGCTATCCTGCTTTCGGTAACCTCGTGCCGCGCGATGTCGCCAGCCGTGCTGCCAAGGAGCGTTGTGACAAAGGCTTCGGCGTCAACAACACAGGCTTGGCAGTCTTCCTTGACTTCTCCGAGTCCATCAACCGCCTCGGCCTCGACGCCATGAAGCAGCGCTACGGCAACCTCTTCGACATGTATGAGGAGATCACCGACGTCTATCCCGGCGACCTCGCCAACGAAATCAACGGCGTGAAGTACTACAAGCCCATGATGATCTACCCTGCCATCCACTACACCATGGGCGGCGTGTGGGTCGACTACGAGCTGCAGACTTCCATCCCCGGCCTCTTCGCTATCGGTGAGTGCAACTTCTCCGACCACGGTGCCAACCGCCTCGGTGCCTCCGCTCTGATGCAGGGCTTGGCCGATGGTTACTTCGTGCTGCCTTACACCATCCAGAACTACCTCGCCGACCAGGCTATCTGGCCGCGCATCTCCACCGACCTGCCTGAGTTCGACCAGGCTGAGCAGGCTGTTGATGCAGAGCTCACACGCCTCCTCAACATCAAGGGCAAGCGTTCCGTGGATAGCATCCACAAGGAACTCGGCCACATCATGTGGGAGTACGTCGGTATGGGTCGCACCGCCGAGGGTCTGAAGACCGGCATCCAGAAGATGAAGGAGCTGCAGAAGGAATTTGACACCAACCTCTTCGTGCCCGGCACCAAGGAAGGTCTCAACGTGGAGCTCGACAAGGCTATCCACCTCCGCGACTTCTTCACCATGGGCGAGCTCGTGGCTCACGACGCTCTCAGCCGTAACGAATCCTGCGGCGGCCACTTCCGCGAGGAGTACCAGACCGAGGAAGGCGAAGCCAAGCGCGACGATGAGAACTTCTTCTACGTCGGTTGCTGGGAGTATCAGGGTGCCGACAAGGATCCTGAACTCATCAAGGAGCCTTTGGAGTACGAAGCAATCAAGGTACAGACACGTAATTACAAGAACTAGGACCCTCCCCTCACCCTCCCTTGTAGGGAGGGAGTGGTCACCTTTCAAGAATAGGTTTTATTATTAACATTAAAGAATAACCCTAATGACCCCCTAATGAGTCAGATACATTCTACTCCCCTCCCTAAAGGGAGGGGCAGGGGGGTGGGTCTTCATATTATGGCAAAAAATATTTCCGTAACCATCAAGTTCTGGAAACAGAACGGCCCGAAGGAGAAGGGCCACTTCGACACACATGAGTTGAAGAATATTCCCGACGATACCTCCTTCCTCGAGGCTCTCGACATCATGAACGAGGAGCTCATCGAGGCCGGCAAGGAGCCTTTCGTCTTCGACCACGACTGCCGCGAAGGTATCTGCGGCATGTGCTCGCTTTACATCAACGGTACACCTCACGGCAAGACCGAGCGCGGCGCCACCACCTGCCAGCTCTACATGCGCCGCTTCAAGGACGGCGAGACCATCACCGTGGAGCCTTGGCGCTCGGCCGGCTTCCCCGTCATCAAGGACTGCATGGTCGATCGCTCTGCCTTCGACAAGATCATCCAGGCTGGCGGCTACACCACCATCCGCACCGGCCAGGCTCAGGATGCCAACGCCATCCTCATCCCCAAGCAGGACGCCGATGAGGCTATGGACTGCGCCAGCTGCATCGGCTGCGGTGCCTGCGTAGCAGCTTGTAAGAACGGCTCTGCCATGCTCTTCGTCAGTTCCAAGGTCTCCCAGCTCGCTCTCCTGCCCCAGGGCCGTCCCGAGGCAGCCAAGCGCGCCAAGGCTATGGTGGCCAAGATGGACGAACTCGGTTTCGGCAACTGCACCAATACTCGCGCCTGCGAGGCTGTGTGCCCGAAGAACGAGACCATCGCCAACATCGCCCGTCTGAACCGCGAGTTCATCAAGGCTAAGTTGGCCGACTAATTCCGATTCCTCCCTATTTATTCTATATGGGCGGGCAGCACTAACTCGCTGTCCGCCCATTTGTATGATTGATATTCCCGGAGAACGCCATTACAGAAGTCCACGGAGCTGTTCGCAAAAAAATACTCAAACACAATGGAACTGCTGAAGAAACTTATTATTATTGTGGTGCTGGCGCTGGTATGCCCAGTGTCGCAGGCCCAGATCTCACAAGAGATAATTAATGTGCTGCGTAAGAGCCAGGCCGCGATGGAGAATCCTGCCGGCGTGGAGATGGATATGAACGTCAAGGCCGGTCTGGCAGTCTTCTCGATGAACACCCACGTCACCACCTACACTAAAGGTGATAAGTCGTTGGCGAGGATTTCTATGAAGATCCTCGGCCGCGAGGCGAAGTCGGAGGTCGGGTGCGACGGCAAGCAGGAATGGAAGTATAAGCCCCGCATCAAGGCTGGCGACGTCGATCGCCGCGACACCCTCTACATCACTCCCGTCAAGGGCAAATCCAAAGGCGACTACACCATTGATTTCGGGCTCGACAAGGAGTACAAGAAAGCTACGATGAAAGAGAAGAACGGTCGCTACGAAATCACCTTCACCGAGCCTCGCGACAAAGAGATGCCTAAGAAGACCATTATGCGCATCAACAAGAGCAACTACCATTTCTATGAGATAGAGTCGAAGGGCGGTGGCGTTTCGATGCGCATGACGGCTACTAAGATCAAGTTCGGCGTCAGCGACGACCTCTTCAAGCTCGACCAGAAGAAATATCCCGGTGCTGTCGTCGTGCGCAAGTAGCGCTTCGGCTTTGCTTTTCTGCTGTCGTACGGACAGGAATCGGAGCGGCTTTTTGCAAAAAAATGCCTTTCCGTATCAGAGATTAGCTATTATTTCGTACCTTTGCAGCGCAATTCAGTTACTTATAACCCTTTATGAAGCAAAACATACGCAATATCGCAATCATCGCACACGTCGACCACGGCAAGACAACACTGGTCGACAAGATGCTCCTGGCCGGTAATCTCTTCCGCGACAACCAGCAGACAGGCGAGCTTATGCTCGACAACAACGAGCTGGAACGTGAGCGTGGCATCACCATCCTCTCCAAGAACGTCTCTATCAACTACAAGGACACGAAGATCAATATCATCGACACCCCGGGTCACTCCGACTTCGGCGGCGAGGTGGAGCGCGTGCTGAATATGGCCGATGGCTGCCTGTTGCTCGTTGACGCTTTCGAGGGGCCGATGCCGCAGACGCGATTCGTGCTGCAGAAAGCGTTGCAGATAGGTTTGAAGCCCATCGTGGTCATCAACAAAGTGGACAAACCCAACTGCCGTCCCGAGGAGGTCTATGAGATGGTCTTCGACCTTATGTGCGAGCTCGACGCTACCGAGGACCAGCTCGATTTCCCCGTCATCTACGGCTCGGCCAAACAGGGTTGGATGGGCGAAGACTGGCAGACACCGACCAGCGATATCTTCTATCTCCTCGACCAGATTATCGAACACATACCTGCTCCCGAGCAGCTCGATGGCACACCGCAGATGCTCATCACCTCGCTCGACTACTCGACCTATACTGGTCGCATCGCCGTGGGACGTGTTCATCGTGGCACTTTGAAGGAAGGCATGGCTATCACCATTGCCCACCGCGACGGTTCGAAAGAGAAGACCAAGATAAAAGAGCTGCACACGTTCACGGGCATGGGACATCAGAAGACAGATTCAGTGTCGAGCGGTGACATTTGCGCCATCATCGGCCTCTCGAACTTCGAGATTGGCGACACCATTTGCGATGCCGAGGAGCCGGAAGCGTTGCCCACCATCTCCATTGACGAACCTACGATGTCGATGCTCTTCACCATCAACGACTCGCCGTTCTTCGGCAAAGAAGGCCGTTGGTGCACCAGCCGCCACATCCACGAGCGTCTGATGAAGGAACTGGAAAAGAATCTGGCACTACGCGTGGAGATACCTGACGGCTACACCGATCGTTGGATAGTCAGCGGACGCGGCGTGCTTCACCTTAGTGTGCTCATCGAGACTATGCGCCGCGAAGGCTATGAACTGCAGGTTGGACAGCCGCAGGTCATCTATAAGGAAATCGGAGGCGAGCGATGTGAGCCCATCGAGGAGCTGACCATAAACGTGCCCGAGGAGTTTGCCTCGAAGATGATTGATATGGTCACGCGCCGCAAGGGCGAAATGACATCTATGGATGCGCAAGGCGAGCGTGTGAACATAGAGTTCCTCATCCCCTCACGCGGTATCATTGGCTTGAGAACCAATGTCCTAACAGCCTCACAGGGCGAAGCCATCATGGCACATCGCTACAAGGAATACCAGCCCTACAAGGGCGACATCGTGCGTCGCACGGCAGGCTCTATGATAGCCCTCGAGGGCGGCACGGCCTTCGCCTATGCCATCAACAACCTGCAGGACCGCGGCAAGTTCTTCATCGAACCGCAGACCGAAGTCTATGCCGGACAGGTCGTGGGCGAGCACATTCATGAGAACGACCTCGTCATCAACGTGACGAAGAACAAGCAGCTCACGAACATGCGCGCCTCCGGCTCCGACGAGAAAGCCCGCATCATCCCCGCCACCATCCTCTCCCTCGAGGAGGCCCTCGAGTACATCAAGGAGGACGAGTACGTGGAGGTCACGCCCAAGTCGATGCGTATGCGCAAGATCATCCTCGACCACCTCGAGCGCAAGAGGGCTAACAGGGAATAAACTCGCAAAGCGAGAGTGAAAAGTGAAAGAGTGAGAAGTGAAAAATAAGAGTTACTTTTACCTCTTCACTTTTCTCCAGAGATCCTTCGTCTAACAGTTTCGGTATATTTTATTTTTCACTTTTCATTCTTTCATTTTTCATTCTTTTACTATGGACTTAACAGGAAGAAGAGAAAGCTCTAATGTCGACGATCGTCGGCGTATGAGCGGAGCAACGAAGGCCGGAATAGGCGGTATCGGTGCTATCATCATTGCTTGCCTGATGGCTTGGCTCACTGGCGGCGACATCTTTCAGGCTTTCCAACAGGCTGGTGGTCTGGAAGCTATCACGAATCAGAACGTCTCGACTAGCGATCAGCAGGAACGTGAGTTCACCGAGGAAGAACAGCAGCTGGCACTCTTCGCTTCTCAGGTGCTTGCCAGTACCGAGGATGTATGGAGCGACGTGTTCAAGAAGCAGTTGGGCAAGACGTATATCCCCCCGCGCATGGTGCTCTACACTGGAAGTGTGCAGACGGGTTGTGGTGCCGGCAACGCTGCCGTAGGACCGTTCTACTGCTCTGCTGACCAGGCCCTGTACATTGACCTCTCGTTCTTCACATCGATGAAGAGTCAGCTTGGTGCTGACGGCGACTTCGCTTATGCTTACGTCATCGCCCACGAGGTGGGACACCATGTGCAGCACCTGCTCGGAACACTGAATGCCGCTCATGCCCAGATGGCTAAGATGAACTCCACACAATCCAATAAGGTTAGCGTGCGCATAGAACTGCAGGCTGACTACTATGCCGGCGTTTGGGGCCACCACGAGGGTAAAACCTTCGGCTCGCTTGACGACGGCGACCTTATGGAGGCCATCAACTGCGCCAAGGTTATCGGCGACAACTATCTCCAGGAGAAAGCCCGCGGCTATTCACAGCCCGAGAGCTTCACCCACGGTACTTCTGCACAGCGCATGAAATGGCTCAAGGCAGGTCTGCAGACAGGAGACATGAGCCGTGGCGACACGTTCAGCATCCCTGAGAGCCAACTCTAATACTCATTACCTAATCCCCTTTCTCTCAAAGAGAGGGAAGCCGGCAAGCCGGCAGTTTAACCTTAACCCCCTCCCTCCCCTCACTTTGGTAAGGGCTGGGGGAGGGTCTTTAACGTTATGAAACCTTTACGCTTATTTTGTATTGCAGTGTTTGCGCTCGCAGGCAGTGCAGCTGTTTCCGCAAAAGCGGAACAAGATCCTAAGGCCAATATCAATTTGCTGTTCATAGGCAATAGCATCACAGCAGGTGCCACACTCAGCAACGCATCGACACAGGCGCCACCCATCGTGTGTGGAAAGTTGGTGCAGGAGGCTACGGGCGTGACCACCAATGTGTATAACGGCGGTCATTCGGGCATCACCACCTTAGGCTTCCTGCCCGGCCGTGATGATTTCACACGTGTGCTGACAGCAGCCAAGGCTTATCGTGACAATAATGGCGGACTCATCTATTTCTCCATAATGCTTGGCACCAACGACAGCGCTTGCACCACCACCGAAGGGGCGCCTGTGGCTCCTGACACCTATGGCGCCAATATCAGGAAGATTATCGATGCCCTGATAGCTGGTGTGCCAGGCTGCAAGATACTGCTTAACTATCCCATCTGGTACAGTCCCAGCACCCACAATAGTGCCAAATACCTGCAGGAAGGTCTCGACCGTCTGCGCAGCTACTACCCCGTGCTCGATGCAATAGTGAAGGAGTACGGCCAGGTTTATGGCGGCAACCCAGGCGTATGGGAGTTCTTCGAGTATAACAAGGAGCTATTCACGGCAGAGAATGGCCATGCGGGCACCTTTTTCCTGCACCCCAACCAAGTGGGAGCACAGCGTCTGGCTGAGCATTGGGCTAAGAGCCTCTTGAAACTCATTGAGGCCGACGGTGTGGCAGTGGCTAAAACCGCTGGCAGCACGGAAGCTGTGCAAACCCGCTGACAGTAGTGAGGTAGGTTGCAAGTTTTTGCTCAAATTCTTTGAGAATTGCCGAAAGCTGAGTAATTTTGCACCCGCAAAACGGAAGTAACGAACAAAATCATTTTTTAGAATATGGAAAAACATTTCAAGAGAACTACGGTGACATCAGCACTGCCATACGCTAACGGCGGAGTGCATATTGGGCATCTCGCTGGCGTTTACGTGCCGGCAGACATCTACGTAAGATACCTTAGATTGAAAGGTGAGGACGTGATGTTCGTAGGTGGAAGCGACGAGCACGGCGTGCCTGTGACGCAACGTGCACGCAAAGAGGGCATCACCCCACAGCAGGTGGTGGACCGCTACCACAAGATGATCAAGGACTCGTTCGAGGAGTTCGGTATCTCGTTTGACGTCTATTCGCGCACCACTTCTGCTACCCACCATAAGTTCGCCAGCGACTTCTTCCGCAAACTCTACGACGACGGCAAACTTGTGGAAAAGACCACCGAGCAGTTCTACGACGAGGAGGCTGGTAAGTTCCTTACCGACCGCGACATCATAGGCGAATGTCCTTATTGCCACCATCCTGCAGCCAAGGGGAACCAGTGCGAGGACGGTTGTGGGCGTGATCTCGACCCCACCGAGCTCATTAACCCACGCTCGGCAGAGAGCGGAGCTAAGCTGGTCTTGAAGGAAACCAAGAACTGGTTTCTGCCGTTGAACGACTACGAAGACTGGCTCAAGGAGTGGATCCTCGAAGGCCATAAGGAGTGGCGCTCCAACGTCTATGGGCAGTGCAAGAGCTGGCTCGATATGGAGCTGCAGCCGCGTGCCATGACGCGCGACCTCGACTGGGGTATTCCCGTACCTGTCAAAGGCGCCGAGGGCAAGGTGCTCTACGTGTGGTTCGATGCCCCCATCGGTTATATCTCCAATACCAAGGAATTGTGCGAAAGCAACCCCGAGCGCTGGGGTACATGGCAACGCTGGTGGCAGGACGAGGATACGAGATTAGTCCATTTCATCGGCAAAGATAACATCGTTTTCCACTGCATCATCTTCCCCGTCATGATGAAGGCCCACGGCGGCTACATCATGCCGGACAACGTGCCAGCCAACGAGTTCCTGAACCTCGAAGGCGACAAGATCTCAACGTCGCGCAACTGGGCTGTCTGGTTGCATGAATACCTGGTCGATTTTCCCGGCAAGCAGGACGTGCTGCGCTACGCCCTCACCGCCTCGGCACCCGAGACCAAGGACAACGACTTCACGTGGGCTGAGTTCCAGGCACGCAACAACAACGAGCTGGTGGCCGTCTATGGCAACTTCGTCAATCGTGCCCTCCAGCTGACGCAGAAATACTACGAAGGCGTAGTGCCGGCTTGCGGCGAACTCACTGACTTCGACCGCGAGACAATCGCTGAGTTCAAGGATGTGAAGCAGAAGGTGGAGAGCCTGCTCGACAACTTCAAGTTCCGCGATGCACAAAAGGAGGCCATGAACCTCGCACGCATCGGCAACAAATACCTGGCCGACAGCGAGCCGTGGAAGGTCATCAAGACCGACCCCGAGCGCGTGAAGACCATCATCAACATCTCGCTCCAACTCACAGCCAACCTTGCCATCGCCTTCGAGCCCTTCCTGCCCTTCAGCAGCAAGAAGCTCTATCAGATGCTTAGCGTTGAGCCGTTGGGATGGGATAATCTCGGTTCAACGGAACTCTTGAAGGCCGGTCATCAGTTGGTCAAGCCCGAGCTGCTGTTCGAGAAGATCGAGGACGAGGCTATTCAGGCGCAGATAGATCGTCTGGAGCGCATCAAGAAGGAGAACGAAGCAGCCAACTTCAAGGCCGAGCCCGTGAAGAAAGAGGTGACGTACGATGACTTCGAGAAGCTCGACATCCGTGTAGGCACCGTCCTCTCGTGCGAGAAGGTGAAGAAGTCGAACAAGCTCCTGAAGTTCGAGATTGCCGATGGTCTTGAGAACCGCACAATCCTCAGCGGCATAGCTCAGTACTACAAGCCCGAGGAGCTCGTGGGCAAGCAGGTGTGCTTTATCGCCAATTTCCCACCGCGCAAGATGATGGGCTTGGAGAGCCAGGGCATGATCCTGTCCGCTGTCAACTTCGACGGCTCCCTCTCCGTGGTCACGACGCAGCGCGAGGTGAAGCCCGGCAGTCAGGTAGGATAATATCAAAACCAAAGATATAGCTCATGCGTATACTCATCACAGGAGCCTCTGGCTTCATTGGCAGTTTTATGGTCAGCGAAGGTCTTGACCGCGGTTATGAAGTGTGGGCTGGCGTTCGTAGTTCAAGCAGCCGCCAGTACCTCACCGACCCGCGAATCCGTTTTGCCGAGCTCGACCTCGGCAACCGCCAACGTCTTGAGCAGCAGCTGATGGCGTTGCGTCAGGAGATGGACGGCCATGGCTGGGACTACGTGATTCACGCCGCAGGTGCCACCAAGAGCTTGCGGCGCGAGGGTTTCTTCCGCACCAACACCGAAGGCACACAAAACCTGGTCATGGCTTTGGAGACTTGCGGTATGCGTCCTGCCCGCTTCGTCTTCGTGAGTTCGCTGAGCATCTTCGGAGCTATAAAGGAGCAGCTCGGACCAGATGGCCATTACCCTGCCATTACCGATGCTGACACGCCGAAGCCAAATACGGCTTACGGACAAAGCAAGTGGGAAGCCGAGCAGTGGTTGGCCACTCAGACTGAACTGCCATGGGTGGTGCTCCGCCCAACAGGCGTTTACGGTCCTCGCGAGCGCGACTATTTCCTTATGGCGCAGAGTATAAAGCAGCACACCGACTTCGCCGTAGGCTACAAGCCTCAGGAGATAACCTTCGTCTATGTAGCTGACGTGGTACAGGCCGCTTATTTAGCTTGCGAAAGGCCGGCTGCGGAAGTGGTACACCACGCCTTCTTCCTCTCCGATGGACAAAGCTACCATAGCCGTGCATTCTCTGACTTGCTGCAGCAAGAGATAGGCACACGCCATGTGTTGCACATAAAAGCCCCGTTGTGGTTCCTTCGCGCCGTGTGCGCTGTCAACGGCACCGTGTGCCAGTGGATGGGCAAGCTCACGACCTTGAATATGGATAAATACCATATCTTGGCACAGCGCAACTGGAACTGCGACATAGAACCTGCCCGCCAGCACTTGGGCTTTGAGCCGCAATGGAACCTCGAAGCTGGTGTGCGCGAGAGCGTCAGGTGGTACAAAGAGGCAGGCTGGCTTTAAAGTATGATTAGGGATTAAAAGTGACAATGCAAATAGGTAGTTCAAAGTTCAAAGCATTAAGTGGTATGCTGCCATCAGAGAAGGTGGCAGCCTGCTATTGTGCGCTGACGCTGCTGCTGATGATTGTCATGGCGAACAGGCTCGTGGAATCGATGGCGATGCTCATGATGCGTGCCGAATGGATTTGCGTCACGCTCGCGCTGATAGGCCTCCACTATCTCTTTAAATGCAGATATCCTGCTTCGCAGGCTATGCAGTCCTTATTCGTGCTTCTGCGCACAGCTGCTCAGTTGGCATGGCTCATCCTCTGGTATCCCGATACCTACGAGTTTAATCGCTCGTTCCACAACCTCGATCATTTCTTTGCACGAGCCGATTTCCAACTGTTCGGCTGTCAGCCGTCGCTGGAATTCTATGACTTGCTGCCAAGTCCTGTGTGGAGCGAAGCCTTCAACCTTGGTTATTGGAGTTATTATCCCATGATTGCCTTGCTCGTGGCGGTGCTTTTCTTCTTCCCTAACACTAAGCACCGGCAGCAGGGCGTAGCAGTAGCTCCTTACGACGGTCGTTCACAATTCTCGCTGGCATCGGCCACTATCCTTACATCATTTTTCCTCTTCTATGCCATCTATATCTTCTTGCCGGTAGCAGGTCCGCAATATTATTTCCAAGCTGTGGGCATTGATCAGATTAATGGTGGGCACTTCCCAGTCTTGGGCACTTATTTCAGCAGCCACACCGAAGCTATGCCGCCTTCGGGCTATGTCGACGGGTTCTTCTATCAGCTTGTGGCAGGAGCACAGGAGGCGGGCGAGCGTCCTACTGCGGCATTCCCCAGCAGCCATATTGGTGTGTCGACGATAGTGCTCTTGCTCGCATGCCGTTATAGGCCTAAACTGTTGTGGCTGTACCTGCCTTTGTGGGCATTGTTATGCTGCGCCACGGTTTATATCCGAGCTCATTATCTTGTAGATGCCATTGCAGGTCTAATAACTGCTCCAATAGTGTTGTGGATAGCAAGCAGGTTATTGCGCCCACTTTTCCCCACTGAAACATGAATTTTGTCAAGAGGGTTATCATATTCGTCGTGCTCGTGAGCACTTCAGTAACCCTCTCGTCGCAGACCGACGACTGGGACATACTCATTGAGCAGTTGGCAGAAGAGAGTATTGATGCCGACGGCGATGATGAGTCATCGGCACTTGCCGACGACATCGATGAATTGACAGACCTACACGAAAACCCTTTGAACCTTAACACGGCCTCGCGTGCCGACCTGCTACGCCTGCCGTTTGTCAGCGAAGCGCAGGTCGATGCCATTCTGGACTACCGCTCACGTAACCAGCAGCTGCACTCGATTGAAGAGTTGCGCCTGATTCCCGAGATCAGCATGAAAGAACTACGTTGGCTCAGGCTATGCACCTTTGTCAGCGATGAACCGGTAGCTTCACAATCTTCAGTACGGCAGCGTAACCGTCACGAAATACTTACGCGTTTCGACGTACCGCTTTATCAGCGCCAGGGATGGAATTGGGCACGAGGAATAGGCAACCGAATGCGCTACACCACGCAGATAGGCAACCGGTGGGACTTCGGTGCCCGGGCTGAGAAGGATGCCGGCGAACCTATGTTCACCAACGCAAACCCAGTGTGGGACTCTTGGGGAGCTCATGCTATGCTCAAGGACTGGCGTTTCGTGGAAACTCTCATAGTAGGTGATTTCAAGGCTTCGATGGGCGAAGGGCTTGTGATCAACAACGGGTTCCATTTGGGCAAGCAACTCACGAGTCTGTGGCGGAGAACTTCTGTGCTGAGGCCTCATCGCTCGGCCGACGAATCGAATTTCCTGCGAGGAGTGGGTGCTACGCTGCGCCTTGCTGCTCCTTTGTCGTTTTCAGCCATTTACTCGTATAGGCAGCTTGATGCCACCGTGCAGCCCGACAATAGTGTACAGAGCATAAACACCAGCGGATTGCACCGCACAGCATCGGAACTGGCCCGTAGGAGAACGCTCGGGTGCCACACAACAGCTGCTCATCTCGCTTGGGATGCCAAACGAGTCCGTCTGGGAGCATCGGCCATGTACCAATACTACGACCATCAGTTCCGCCAAGGCTCTGCGCTGTATCGTCAGATTAATCCATCTGGTTACCAGTTCGGAGCAGTCGGAGCCGACTATGGGCTTCACCTGGGACATCTCTACGTAAGCGGCGAAACGGCACGCAGTTTTGCAGCGCGAAGTCAGGAGCCTGATGCCGTGAACAATTCGTCAGGCCGTGGCTGGGCAACGATTAACAAAGGTATGTGGCGTTTCTCGCCGAGCACTGCCGTTACGCTTGTACAGCGTTTCTATTCGCGCAACTACTTCTCGGCGTTGGCTTCGGCCTTTGGCGAAAATCAGAAGGTGCAAAACGAGAGTGGAATCGCGCTGATGGTGGATGCCGACAGGGTAGGGCCTTTAGCCGTCAGAGCCTATGTCGACTATTTCTATTCACCTTGGCCGCGCTATACTATGACGCGGGCCAGCCATGGTATAGAAAGCGCCGTTCAGGCCACTTACCCTTTCCGACGCGGTCGGCAGCTCACGTTACGCTATAGTCTTAAAAGCAAGGAACGCACCGACCGCCGCTACCGCACCAGCCGGCTGCGCATAAACTATGTTCACGCCCTGTCAGATGTCATCACACTTCAGGCTGCTGCTTATGCCACACACGTGGCTGCCGCATCGCCAAGTCAGCGGGCAACAGGTCTGGCCTTTGTGCCGCGATTTGATTACTCAGCGCTCGACGGTCGTTGGCGATGCTCGCTTGCCGTCACACTCTTTGCCACGGGGCTTGGTGCCGCTTCAGCCTATGTCAACGCGACTTACGATAGCCGTTTCTTCCTTTATGAGCCCAGCTTGTATCAGTCGTTTGGAATGGTGAATCTGTTTGGTCGCGGAGAAAGGCTTGCTGCAAGTGCACGATGGAGAGTATCGCCCCGGTGGCAGTTGCAGGCAAAGTGCGGAGTCACACACTATAGCGACCGCAGCTCCATATCACAGGGACCAACGCTCATCCGTTCGCCTTGGCGCACTGATTTGCAGCTGTTAGTGCGCTGGCTTTTGAAATAGCGACACTGAAAAAGGGCAACCTCTCGGTCGCCCTTAATCATCGTTACATGCTTAGTTATTCTTGAGAATGATTAAAAACGGAGTGAAGCTTCACAGCTTCGTTTGCAGGGAAATTGTATCAAGATAAGCACTAACTGTTGTTTTATAGAAAAAGCAAAAATGAAGTCTTAATCAGTTAATCACCTTTGTACTGTCAACGCCCTCTACTACCTCGGCCGAACGGATGTCCAGAGGTGTTGCCTCGTCGGGATCGAGTTCGTCTTGTACTATCATGTCGCCCTGCGGTTCTGTGGGAGTGCCCGATGATGTGGCGTGCTCCACGGCTGTGCCTATTACTATGGCGAATGCCACGAAAGCGGCTGCCTTGAACAGTGGGCGCAGGCGGCGACTGAAGGTGATGCGCCGTGCCTCTACATGCTTCTCTCCTACGAGTTCCAGGACACGGCTGTCGAACTGCTCGTCGAGGTGAGCCGAGGTGAGCTCAGCCTCGCTGCGGAAGAACTGCTGCCATTGGCGCAGGTGCTCGGGCACGCTGCCCTGAGCAAAGAACTCCCGCAATATATGCTCCTCTTCAAGAGTCGTTTCACCCTCGAAATAGCGGTCTATGAGCTGTTCGATGTATTTGTAATCCATATGTATTTTATGAACCTTTCTACAATGAAGACGATTAACGCCGACTGGAAGTTACAGCCGGCGTTTCTTTTTATGTTTTGTTAACAATTTGCTCGCGTATCTTTGTTCGAGCGCGATGCAGGTACACTCTTACTTGGTCTTCGCTGATATCGAGTTGTTGGGCTATGTCGTGATAGCTTAGGCCTTCTATGTCGCGCAGACGGAATATCTCGTCCTGAGGCGGAGGCAAAGCGGCCGACAGGCGGTTTATATATTCTAATGTGTCTCGAGCTTCTATGCGCCCAGCCTCGTCAGTAGCAGCCTCCATCATGGCAAAAGCGGTGTGAGCCTGGCGTTTGCGGCTGTCCAAGGCCAGATTCCTGCATATCAAAGCCAGCCAACCACCCATATTCTTTATCATAGGCCATTCTGCCCGCCGTTCCCATGCTCGTATCATGGTTTCCTGCACTACATCCTCAGCCTCGCCTGTGTGCATGGTAATGCTAAGAGCGAGACGGTATAAGCGGTCACGATGAACAAGGATGTCTTTGCGGAAGTCCATGGGGTCTAATCTTTCACCAGCACCGTTCCTCCTTGCAAATCCTCAATATTAGTAATGCGCACTGCGCTTACGCCTTGGTGTAAAGCGGCGAAAGCGTTCTCCAGCTTTGGGATCATGCCGCCGCTTACAGTGCCGTCGGCCACGAGTGTGCGGAAGTCGCTCTCGGTGATTGTCGGGATGAGGGTTGAGGGGTCTGCGGGGTCACGCAGCACGCCGGGCAGTTCGAAGCAGAAGGTTAGCGTGACCTCTTCGGGCGAATAGTTGAGGTCGGTAATGGGTTTGCTCAGCGCTACGGCTATCGTTTGCGCCATGGTGTCGGCATTGGTGTTCAGGAGTTGTCCTTCACCGTCGTGTGTCAAGGGGGCTATCACAGGTGTGGCGCCCATGAAAATGAGTTGGAATAAGCTATTGCCATCGGCATAGTCTACGTCGCCAACGAAACCGAAGTCGATGCCTTCGGGTGTGATAGGGCGGCGATGAGCACGCACCAGGTCCAAGTCAGCACCTGTCAAGCCTACGGCATTAATGCCGCGAGCCTGCAGTTTGGCCACTATTTGCTTGTTGATGAGGCCGCCATAGACCATCGTCACCACCTTCAACATCTCTTGGTCTGTGACGCGACGGCCGTTTACCATGTGTGTCTCAAGTTTGCACAGTGTAGCCATAGCCGTCGCTAAGCGTCCTCCACCGTGAACCAGTATCTTTGGTCCCGCAATCTTCGTGAAGGAATCCAGTAGGATATCAAGGCTTATAGGATCTTCTACAACGGCTCCACCTACCTTGATGACAGTGTAAGAATTCATTCGGGCAGACTTGTCGTCAATCCCTCTCGTAAGGGATGGGATAGGCCTGCTCGAAGTATGATTGGGTTTCATAGATGAAATGGAATTCTATTCTTGAGATGTAACTTTTCTCCCCTCCCTGACGGGGTGGGTAAGGGTGTGCTTTTTTTACTCTAAGTAAGTATACCCATACAGCCCTGCTCGGTAGTTACTGATGAACTCCTTGCCTTCGGCCTCGGTAATCTTTCCGTCCTTGATGGCGCGGCTCACCCATATCTCCAGTCGGCGCACGAGTTTCTTGGGATCGTACTGCACATATTCCAGAACGTCGGCCACTGTTTCCCCGTCGATGACCTGTTCTATTTCATATCCGTCGCGGTTTACTGTGATGTGCACTGCATTAGTGTCGCCAAACAGATTATGCATATTTCCCAGAATCTCCTGATAAGCACCCACGAGGAACACACCTATGTAGTAATGCTTATCGGTCTTTACAGAATGAAGGGGAATATAATTAGTCTGGTGACCGCCATTGACGTAGGTTGTTATCTTACCGTCGGAGTCGCACGTGATGTCCTGCAGGGTGGCACTGCGCGTGGGCTGTTCGTTGAGCCTGGAGATAGGCATGATTGGGAAGAGCTGGTCTAGAGCCCAGCTGTCGGGCATAGATTGGAAGAGCGAGAAGTTGCAGAAGTACTTGTCGGCCATCTGCTTGTCCAGGGCGCGCAGCTCATCGGGTACGTGTTTCTGGTGGTGGGCCAGTTCAGCCACTTCGTGACTGATAGCCCAGTAGATGGATTCAATCTGGGCACGTGTCTTCAGGTCTATGATTCCATGGCGGAACAGGTCGAGGGCCTCTTCGCGGATATCCTCAGCGTCGTGCCAGTCCTCAAGGAGTGAGCGGGCCGAGAGCTTGTCCCAGATCTCGGTGAGGTCGTGTACCAACTTGTGGTCTGTCTCGCCTGGCTGGAAGTCTTCAGGCATCTGAGGAGCGCATACGCTCTCAAGCACGTCCACGATGAGCACACTGTGGTGTGCGGTGAGCGAGCGCCCGCCCTCGGTGATGATATTGGGATGCGGGATGCCGTTCTTGTTGGCTGCCTCTACGAGGTTGTATACGCAGTCGTTGACGTACTCTTGAATACTATAGTTGACCGAGCTCTCGGAGTTGGAGGACCGGGTGCCGTCGTAGTCTACGCCGAGGCCGCCGCCGCAGTCGATGAACTCTATGCCAAATCCCATCTGGTGTAGTTGCACATAGAACTGGGCTGCTTCGCGCAGAGCGGTGCTGATGCGGCGTATCTTGGTTATCTGGCTGCCGATATGGAAATGGAGAAGCTTGAGGCAATCACGCAGGCCCATCTCATCGAGCAGTTGCAGGGCCATGAGGAGCTCCGAACTGTTGAGGCCGAATTTCGAGGCGTCGCCGCCGCTTTCAACCCATTTGCCGCTGCCGCCAGCTGCCAGCTTGATGCGAATTCCCAGGTTAGGACGCACGCCAAGGCGCTTGGCTGTGTCTGCTATAATCTTTAGCTCCGGCAGTTTCTCAATGACGAGGAACACGCGCTTGCCCATCTTCTGTGCCAGCAGGGCCAACTCAATGAAGTTCTGGTCCTTGTGGCCATTACAGATGATGAGGCTGTCGCTGTCCATATTAGTGGCCAGCACAGCGTGGAGCTCTGGCTTGGAGCCGGCTTCGAGTCCGAGGTTGTAGCGCTTGCCGTGGCTGATAATCTCCTCTACTACGGGGCGCATCTGGTTCACCTTCACGGGGAAGATGATGAAGTGTTCGGCCTGGTAGTCGTACTCCTTCGCTGCCTTACGGAAACATTCGTCGGTCTTCTCGATGCGGTTGTCGAGAATGTCGGGGAAGCGTAGCAGCATAGGTGCTGTGACATGACGAGTAGCTAGCTCGTCGACGACTTCCTGTAAGTCGATTTGCACGCTGTTCTTCTTGGGCGACACGTAGACGTGTCCTTTGTCGTTAATGCCAAAGTAACTGACTCCCCAGCCTTTGATGTTGTAAAGCTCTTCGGAGTCTTCGATGCGCCATTTCTTCATTGACATAATAGCGGACCCACTTCCCATCCTTCCCTTCTTGAAATGTCAAGCGTCGCAGAGCGCTGAGCGGTGCGGAGGGGAGTAGATGCCTTTGCTAAAGGTTACTAATTGAATTCATTTGTTGTATAGTGACCACTCCCTCCCTAAGGGGAGGGTTAGATGAGTGTCCTTATATTTTCAGCATTTCGCGTATTAGTTTCACGCTTTCCTGTATCTTCACCGAGGTGTCGAGCAGTGAAACGTCGAGCGTGTGCTTGGCCTTAGTGTAGTATGGCTCGCGTTCGACGAGCATCTGACGGATATAATCGTCGAGCTCTTCGGGGGCTTTGCCTTCGAGCAGCGGACGGCGGCCTTTGCCCATACGAAGGTGCATGCCCAGCACTTCGGGCTCTGCCTTGAGGTAGATTGTTTCGGCGAGCGAGTTCATGTAGTCCATGTTGTCGAAGAAGCAGGGTGTGCCGCCTCCGCAGCTCACTACCACATTTTCGAACTCAGCCACCTCGTGGAGCATGCGACGCTCAAGGTCGCGGAAGCCTTCCTCGCCACGTTCGGCAAAGATCTCAGGCACGCTGCGATGGTAGCGCATGGTGATATACCAGTCGAGGTCATAGAACGTCACGCCCAGCTCGGCCGCCAGGGCCTTGCCTACGGTGGTCTTGCCGGCTCCCATATATCCTATGAGGATGATACGAATCATTGTTTTCAGTGTGTCGTTTAACGTTTATCGTATAACGTTGAAAGGCTGCGCGACTTACTTCTTGCGGGTGTAGCGCCGGTGTGTAGTGCTAGAGCTCTTGGGACGTTCGTCCTGTTCCTTGATGATGTTCATGCACTCCTCCAGGGTGAGCTCTGCAGCGCGTTTCTGCTGGGGCTTAGACAGGTGGTAGTTGGTGCCTTTGTACACCATATATGGTCCGAACCGACCGTTCACTACTTCGAGCTCCGGTTCTTCGTCGAACGATTTTATGTGGCGGTCTGTCTCGCTCTGCCTCTTGTTCTCTATGAGGTCTATGGCCTGTTCCAGCGTTAGTGTGTACGGGTCGAGCGTATCTGGGATGCTGATGAATTTCTTTTGGTTGAGGACGTAGTAGCCGTAGCGGCCTATGCCTACGCTTACCTCATCGCCTTCATACTGCCCGAGAGTGCGCGGCAGGCGGAACAGCTCGAGCGCTTCGTCGAGGGTGATGGTCTCGATGCTTTGTCCTTTGCGCAGTTGAGCAAAGCGCGGCTTCGACGTCTCGCTGGCCTCTCCAAGTTGAGCCACAGGGCCGAAGCGACCTATCTTAACGCTCACAGGGAGGCCCGTCTCCGGGTCGTTGCCCAACACTCGCTCGCCGGCACGAAGTTCGTTCTTGCTGTTTATGGTGGTTTCTACGAGCGGCTCAAGCGTGTCGTAGAAGTTCTGAATCATGCCTTGCCATTCTTCTTTGCCTTCGGCTATGGAGTCAAGTTCCTTTTCTACGTCGGCAGTGAAGTTGTAGTCCATAATGGCGGGGAAGTACTGCATGAGGAAGTCATTCACCACTATACCCGTATCTGTCGGAACCAGACGGCCGCGCTCGGCACCTAAGGTGACTTTGTTGGCTGCCTTGGTGATGTTGCCGTCCTTAAGGGTGAGTGTATGCGATATGCGTTCTTCGCCGGGCTTGTCGCTCCTTACCACGTACTCGCGTTGCTGAATGGTGCTGATGGTTGTAGCATAAGTTGCAGGGCGACCTATGCCCAGCTCTTCCATTTTCTTTACGAGGCTTCCTTCGTTGTAGCGCGGAGGGCGTTGTGTGAAGCGCTCCGTGGCCAGCACTTCCGTGGCATTGAGCGTCTCGTTCAGGGCGAAGGCGGGCAGGATGGCTGTGTTATTGTCTGCTTCGGCATTATCGATGGTATCGGTCGATTCGGTGTCGCGGTACACTTTAAAGAAACCGTCGAAGACTACAACCTCACCCGTGGCAATGAATTTCTCGTCGTGACCTTCGATGCCTATGGTCACCGTGGTCTTCTCCAACTCGGCATCAGCCATCTGGCTGGCTATGGTACGTTTCCAGATTAGCTCGTAGAGGCGGCGCTCCTGCTGGTTGCGGGCCGACTGTGAACTGGTGATCTCGGTGCGGTCCATATAGGTCGGGCGTATGGCCTCGTGAGCTTCCTGCGCGCCTTTGCTCGAGGTGTGGTAATGGCGAATCTTCACATACTGCTCGCCCATCTGCTCGGTGATGACCTTGCGGCTTGCTCCGAGAGCCAGGTTCGACAGGTTGAGACTGTCGGTACGCATATATGTGATGAGTCCGCTCTCGTACAGGTGCTGTGCTATGAGCATGGTCTGCGACACGGGCAGACCCAGCTTGTGAGCAGCTTCCTGCTGCAGTGTGCTGGTGGTGAAAGGCGGTGCCGGCGACCGATGGATTGGGCTTTTTTGCAGGTCTTCCACGATTAAATTGGCATCTTTGATGCTCTCGAGGAAGGCACGTGCTTCTGCCTCGTTGGGGAAACGGCGGTTCAGCGCAGCTTTGAAGGTGGAGCCGTCGGCCTTTGTCATCAGGGCTGTGACGCGGTAGAAAGCTTCGGGCTCGAAAGCCTGAACCTCGCGTTCACGCTCCACGATGAGGCGCACGGCAACGCTCTGCACACGACCTGCGCTGAGGTTAGGCTTTACCTTGCGCCACAATACCGGCGAGAGTTTGAAACCTACTATGCGGTCGAGCACGCGGCGGGCCTGCTGGGCATTGACAAGTGCATGGTCAATCTTGCGGGGGTTCTCTATTGCCGCAAGTATGGCAGGCGGGGTGATCTCATGGAATACGATGCGTGTAGTGGCTTCAGGGTCCAGTTTCAGCACTTCCTGCAGGTGCCATGCTATGGCTTCTCCCTCACGGTCTTCATCGGATGCGAGCCATACGACATCAGCCTTGCGGGCATTGGATTTCAGTTGTGAGACGATATTCTGCTTGTCCGACGGCACCTCATACTGTGGCATGAAGGTGTCTGTGTCGACGCTGAAGCTGTGCTTCTTGAGGTCACGGATATGTCCATAGCTGGACATAACCTTGTAATCAGCGCCAAGGATTTTCTCAATAGATTTAGCCTTGGCGGGTGACTCTACGATAACGAGATTTGTTGGCATATTTTATGTGTTTTGTCTGAATGTGGGCGCAAAACTACATAAAAAAGCCGAAGTACACATTAATTATATAGAAAAAAAACGTTTTTTAGGCTTTTTATGCCTTTTTAATCCGCTTTTCGCGCCTCGCGTCTTATGGCATAGGCCACGGCAACGAGCACTAAGAGGCTTGCAGCACACATCAGCACGGCGCCTTCTTTGCCGCCTACAAACTCTACAAACGAGTCTGAGTCGGGACTTATAATGCTCATCATGCAGGCGAAGGAGTTGTTGAACACGTGAATCAGCGCAGGAGCTATCAGCGACTTCGTCCACCAATAGGCAGCACCGAGCAGCAGACCCAGAACAAAGGCTGCCGGCATCTGAGCAGGATTCAAGTGTATTAAGGCGAAGATTACGGCGCTTAAGCCTATAGCCATCTGCGGGCCTTGTTCAGGGAAACTCTTATGCAGACAATGTTGCACACCGCCGCGAAAGAGCATCTCTTCGCACACCGGACCTATTGCGGCAATCGTCAACAGCCCAATAGGGTTGTACATAATGGCTTTGAACGTCTCTTCGCCTACCAAGTCTGGAATCTCGGGGAAGCAGAGCTCTTGCACCAGATTCACAAGCACTATCACCGGCAGGGCCAACAGGAACATCAACTTAGTGCGTGGACGATTGCGGCCTTGGACGCCCTGGAGCGTCGACTGCCGTGTCACTTCGGCTGGTCGTAGCCTCAAATAAAGGAGGATAGCTAAGGTGTTTGCCAGGAACAGCGCCAGCGACAGCACCCATTCTGTGGTGATAGCATCGTAGCCTCTTCTGGTCACGCCGCCGCCTATGGCTCCGAGTAAGCCTGCGATAATCTGGGTTGCAAAGAAAATGAGGATGTAAACCCACCAACGACTTTTATTATTCATAGTTTCCAATGTTTAATCTATCCTTAATGCCAAAGCCAGCACAAAGTAACCTCTTGTCAACGGCTTTTATTATCCAGGCACTGGCGTGCTGCCTGCTCATCGCGACGGAGTTGTTCGGCGAGGGCTGCTTCGCTGTCGAACCGTTGCTCGGGGCGCAGACGTTCCACGAAAGCTAATGTCAATGTCTCACCATAGAGGTCGTGGTCGATGTCAAACAAATGAGCTTCAACGGACAGGTTATTGCCGTTGTCGAGCGTGGGGCGCTGGCCTATATTGACCATTCCTTTGAGAACCGACGAATGATGACTGATGCTGACGGCATAAGCGCCCTTGGCCGGTAGCAACTTCTCGGGCTCCACGGCCTCGAGGTTGGCAGTGGGAAAACCCAGCCTACGACCTATGGCATGACCGTGCACCACGCGCCCCGTCCACGTGTAAGGGCGCCCCAACAACCGTGCGGCAGTGGCTACGTCGCCAGCCTCCAAGGCACGGCGTATGGCAGAACTGCTCACGTGTTCGTCGGCAAGCTCGTGCGCCAGCACAACGTCAATGCCCAATTCGCGCCCATAGGCGGCGTAGTCCTCGAAGCCTTCGCCCTGTGGCCGGCCGAAATGATGGTCGTAGCCGATGACCAAGGCCGTAACGCCCAACCGCTCGCTCAACATCTGTTGCATGAACTCCTTAGCCGTGAGGGCGGCCATGGCGCGGTCGAAAGGCAGAACGAAGATGTCGTCGACACCGGTAGCACGCAGCAGCGTCGCCTTCTCCTCGGCAGAGGTCAGCAGGGCAGGAGCGCTGGCGGGGTCGAACACCGAGCGCGGATGGCGGTCGAAAGTGACCAAAAGAGAGCGTGCACCGCGCCTCTCTGCCTCTTCCTTCACTTGTTGGATGAGGCATTCGTGGCCGCGGTGCACGCCGTCAAAGAAGCCAATGGTACAGACAATAGACCCAACGGACTCTCCCCCCGCCCTCCCTGCTAGGGAGGGAGCAGTTACTTTTGGCGGGATGGTTTCTTTATTCATCATTCTTCGTACTTGAAGGGCCAAACGAGTATGTCTCGAGCGCACTAAGTCTAGAGCGTATTATCGGGCCGAGCGGGGGAGCAGTTACTTTTGACTGGATGTTCCCTTTTTTATTCATTCGAGTCCCAACACATAACGTGCGCAAATGCTCCCACAGGACAGACTCTGCAGCTGTTGGATTTCGCCTATTCTCTCTTGCAAACTCTTTCAGAAGAGGATACCTATCGGGAGAAGCTTTACGATAATCCATATTTACAATTCTTGTATGGTAACTGCTCCCTCCCTAGCAGGGAGGGCGGGGGGAGAGTCTCTACACCAGATGTCCCACAATCTCCTCCCTGTCGCCGGGCAGCAGGTCGATGACAGGAATCTCAATCATCGTGTAGCAGCCGGGCTGCTGGCGCATAGAGGCACGGGCAACGTTCACCAGCACCTGTGCCGTGAGGGCGGGATTGTTAATCTTCATATTGAACTCAAAGAGTTGGTTGTGCGTCTGACCTGAAACGCCTTTGCGCACGAGGTTCACGCCGTGGCCTACGTCGTTCAGCGCGTCCACGCTCTCTACCTGAGTGACGTGAGTCTCATCGTGCACGAAATACGGGTCTTTGAGTATAGCCTGCTTCACCTGACCGAAGTCGGCATCGCCCTCAAGCTCTACGTAAACCATGCGACGGTGTATGCCAGTGCCAAGAGGAATCGTTACGCTCAGGGCATCACGAACGCCATGAATGGCACGCACGGCTACACTATGACCCATCGAGCGACCGGGGCCGAAGTTGGTATAGGTGAGGCCTTTGGGTGCAAGGCTCTCCATGAGGGTTCTTACTATGCTGTCCGAACCTGGATCCCAGCCTGCGCTGATGATGCTTACGGCACCGCCGGCCTTGGCTGCAGCATCGAGCGTGCGGCGCAGCTCAACGATTTGTGTATGGATATCGAACGAGTCCACGGTGTTGATGCCCAATGCCAGGATGTCCTTGGCATACTCTTCCACGCTACGTGTTGGCGTGGCGAGGATGGCAACATCTACGGCTTCCAGCTCGCGTATGTCCTTCACTACCTTGTAGCCTTCCAGTTCCTTGGGCAGATCCTCGGCGCCGCGACGGCGTACTATGCCTGCTACTTCCATATCAGGAGCCTCGATGAGAGCCTCCAACGTGTACTTTCCAATGTTGCCGTAGCCTACTACGGCTGCACGAATCTTCTTCATATGTGTTTGTGGATTAATGAGTTTATGAGTCCTAAGTTTATGCGTTTTTTAATTTCCGACTGCAAAGGTAAGTAAAGACGCGCGCCTAGCCAAACAAACTAAAAAAATAATTATGAAAAAGCTTACAAAACCAATGAAAATACCTAAAAGCAAGGACACACTGGTGGAATTGGACATGAGCTCATCATTACGGTTCGTACATTAAAAACACGACCAGCCGTATTTTCCTTTACGACTAGTCGTGTTATCTTATATGACCTGATAATCAGTGTGCTTCAAGCCAGTTGTCGCCCCAGCCTGAGTCGGCAATGAGGGGCACTTGCATGGTGGCGGCGCTCTGCATCTCGGAGATGACGATTTGCTCCACGCGGTCACGCTCCTCGGGCAGGACGCTGAAGTTCAATTCATCGTGTACCTGAAGGATCATTTTCGAGCGTATGCCTTCTTCGCGGAAGCGGCGGTAGATGGCCACCATGGCCTTCTTGATGATATCGGCTGCCGAGCCTTGGATGGGCGCATTGATGGCTACACGCTCGGCCAGCCCTCGCACAGTGGCGTTGTGTGAGTTTATGTCGCGCAGATAGCAGCGGCGCCCGAGTATTGTGGTGGTGAAGCCCTGCTCGCGGGCTCTGTCGATGCTCGTCTGCATGTAGGCGTGCACGCGTGGGTAGGTGATAAAATATGTGTCGATGAGCTGCTTGGCTTCCGTGCGGCTGATGCCGAGCCGTTCGGTCAGGCCGAAGGCCGTGATGCCGTAGATGATTCCGAAGTTGGCGGTCTTGGCACGGCTGCGTTCCTCGCGCGTCACGTCCTCAGGCGCTTTGTGGAAGATCTTGGCGGCTGTGGCGGTGTGGATATCGTGGCCGAGGCGGAAGTCCTCGATGAGGCTTTCGTCGCCGCTTAGGTGTGCCATGATACGGAGTTCCACCTGCGAATAGTCGGCCGAGAAGAACAGTTGGCCGGGCTCGGGACGGAAAGCCTTTCGTATCTCGCGGCCGGCAGCTGTGCGAACAGGTATGTTCTGAAGGTTGGGATCGGAACTCGACAGGCGGCCCGTAGCCGTGATGGTCTGGTTGAATGAGGTGTGGATATGTCCTGTGCGCGGGTTGATGAGCTTTGGCAAGGCGTCGATATATGTGCCGGAGAGCTTGCGCATGCGGCGGTACTCCAGTATCTTGTCCACAATGGGGCTCTTGTGGCGTATGCGTTCGAGGGCTTCCTCCGAGGTGGTGTACTGCCCCGAGCTGGTGCGTTTGGCCTTGGGGTCGAGGTGCAGACGCTCAAAGAGTATGGTTCCCACTTGACGGGGCGACTGTATGTTGAACTCCTCGCCCGCGAGGTCCCACACTTCGCGCTCTATCTGTCGCAACTGCTCGTCGAATCCTGCGCCTACGGCCTTCAGGGCTTCGGTGTCTAAGCAGACGCCCGTGCGTTCCATATCTGCCAGCACCGGCACCAAAGGCATCTCGATGTCCGTGAAGAGATTGTAGGAGCCTTCGTCCTTCAGCATCGGCAGGAAGATGTTGTAGAGGCGGAGCGTTATGTCGGCATCTTCGGCGGCATAGGGGCATACGCGCTCGGGGGCTACGTCGCGCATCGACAACTGTTGCTTGCCGCGCTCCTTCTTGCCTATGAGTTCGTCGATGTGTATGGTGCGATAATGCAGGTAGGCTTCGGCCAGATAGTCCATGCCGTGGTGCATCTCAGGCTGCAGCACATAATGCGCTACCATGGTGTCGAACAGACGACCGCGAACCTCTATGCCGTAGTTGGCCAGCACGTTGATGTCGTACTTCAGGTTCTGCCCCACTTTCAGCGAGGCTTCGTTCTCGTAAACGCCGCGGAAGCGCTCCACCACAGCCTGTGCCTCGGCGCGCTCCGCCGGCACAGGAACATAGTAGCCTTCGTTCTCGCCTATGGCGAAGCTTAGTCCTACAAGTTCTGCATCTATGGCATTGGTCGATGTCGTCTCGGTGTCGATGCTTACCGTCTCGGCCTTGAGGAGCTCTTTGGCAAGGGAGTCCTGTGCCTCGGGCGTGTCTATCAAGTGATATGATGCCGTCTCGGGCGAGTATGAGGCGAGGGTGATGGCTTCGCTCCCTGCTTCTCTTTCCGTGGCATCAGACGCTTGTGCCGATGTCTGTTCATTAAGTGGCGCTGCCGATGCCGGCTGCCGTGGTGCTACGGGTTCGCCGAAGAGGTCGAGCTGAGTATCCGTGGCTGAGGCTTTGGCTGGCGACGATGCTGGGGCGCCGAAAAGGTTGAGCTGGGCATCAGCAGGCTTAGTGGCCGCTGTGGCTTTGGCGCTGGGCTTAGTGGCCTGTGGTTGTGTGCCGAACTTACGTTGCAGCAATGCCCTGAGCTCATAGCGTTGGAAGAGATCTGTCAGGCGGTCGCGGTCGGGTTCGGTGTAGGCCAGAGCTTCCATGTCGAGTGTCACAGGCACGTCGGTGACTATGGTGGCGAGCCATTTGGACAGGCGTATCTGCTCCACATTCTCCTCTACGCGCTCGCGGAGCTTGCCCTTGAGTTGGTCTGTGGACGCAAGTAGCGTTTCTATTGAGCCGAACTGCTGAATGAGTTGCGAGGCTGTCTTCTCGCCTACCTTGGGGCAGCCCGGTATGTTGTCTGAGGCGTCGCCCATCAGGCCCAGTATGTCTATTACCTGCTTCGGGTCGCTGATACCCCACTTGGCGCAGACCTCCGCGGGACCTAAGGTCTCGAAGCCGGGACCGAAGTTACGGGGTTTGAACATGCGCACACGTTCCGTGACCAATTGTCCGTAGTCCTTATCGGGCGTCATCATCATGGTGTCGATACCGGCCTCGTCGGCCTGACGCGCCAGGGTGCCTATCACATCGTCGGCCTCAAAGCCGGGTGTTTCTATGACAGGGATATTGTAAGCCTCGAGTATCTCCTTTATGATAGGTGTGCCGAAGCGTATAGCCTCGGGCGTTTCCTCGCGCTGTGCCTTGTAAGGCGGATAGGCTTCATGTCGGAAGGTGCCGCCGTGCGGGTCGAAAGCCACGCCTATGTGTGTGGGTTGCTCCTTGCTGAGCACTTCCTCGAGCGAGTTGAGGAAACCGAAGATAGCCGAGACATTCTCACCGCGGCTGTTGATGCGCGGATTCTTTATGAAACCGTAGTAGGCACGGTAGATAAGGGCGTAGGCGTCGAGGAGAAAGAGCTTCATTGTTATTGGATTAGGGATTAGAGATTAGGGATTGGTTGTTCTTTAACTTCCTTCCTTCATCACCCGCCGGGGGATTATAGGGGGCCTCCCCCCTTCCTGATGATCGTCAGTCCGTCGCGCAGGGGCAGGATGACACGCTCCACGTCGGGGTCCTCGGCTACGAGGTCGTTGAAGTCCTTGATGCCTTGTGTCTGTGCATCCTTGCCGTTGAGAGGAGCACTATCGTTGTTCTTTGAAGAACATTCATTTGGTTTTGCATCATCTACAACATGCCCGTCCCAAAGCGTATTGTCGGCGAGGATAAAGCCTCCGGGCGCTACTCGAGGCTTCACTACGCGGTAGTAGTCTATGTAATGGCGCTTGTCGGCATCGATGAAAACGAGGTCGAAAGGTTCTGCAGCGCCGGCGGTTCCTGCTGCGGGCCATCGCTCGTCAGCGAGCAGTGCCAGAGCGTCGCCGATGTGGAAATGTATCTTGTCGGCCCAAGGAGAACCTTCAAGCCAGGGACGTGTGAAGTCTTCCTGCTCGTCGTTGATCTCTATGGTATGCAACTCAGCACCGTCGTCCAGTGCGCTGGCCATGCAAAGCGTGCTATAACCCGTGAATGTGCCAATCTCAAGCACCCGATGGGGCTGTATCATATGGACAAGCATCTTAAGCAACCGCCCTTGCAGGTGACCGCTTGCCATGCGCGGATAGTTGAGGTGCAGGTGCGTAGCTCGCCAAAGCCGATGCAGATAATCGGGCTCTGGGTCGATGTGGGCCAGTATGTACTCGTCAATGGACATCGTTGTTTGGTTAGCGGTTAGCGTTTAGCGTTCCTTGTTCGTTTAACGCTCATCCCCCGCCGGGGGATTAGGGCTTAACGCCTCCACTGCCAATCTATAGCTGTCGAGGCCGAAACCGCAGATGACACCCCGGCAGGCGGCGCTGATAAAACTCTTGTGGCGGAACTCCTCGCGCTGGTGTACGTTTGAGATATGTACCTCCACCGTAGGAGCCGGCACGGCTTTGATGGCATCGTGCAGCGCTATGCTCGTGTGTGTATAGGCTCCGGCGTTGAGCACTATGCCGTCCGCCTCGAAGCCCACAGCCTGAATGCGGTCGATGAGGTCGCCTTCGTGGTTGCTCTGGTAGTAGCCTATTTCCACGTCGGGATATTGGCGGCGCAGTTGTTCAAGGTAACCGTCGAAGGAGCGATGCCCGTACACCTCAGGCTCGCGCAGGCCCAGCAGATTAAGGTTGGGCCCGTTGATGATTTCTATCTTTTTCATAAGTCCTTTTTTACTTCCGGTAGTAATACTTTTCCGTCTGCAAAAATAGTTGTTTCCCCGCTTTTACCAAAATAAATCAAAAGAAATCTGCAGTTTTGAGATTTCTTTGATTTGAGAAAACGATTGGGAATGATATAGGAGTTGACCTATTCAAAGGGAAATAAGCCCTGGAAGGGCGTTGGAATTTAGGCAGGGTGTGGAGTGAGCGAAGCGAACGGAACCCCTGTATCATGTCAGGAGGTATATAAAGTGCCGTAGGTACGTAGGAGTAAGCTTAATAATTCCGTCGTACCTACGGCACTCTATATACTATGCTCTAGGAACAGGGGTTCCGCTACGCTCCACACCCTGTCTAAGTTCCAACCACCCCTACGGGGTTTGCAGGTCAACTCCTATATCATTACCAAACGATTTGAGACTGGGATTGAAGTATCAGGCTAAGAAATGTGACAGTACGGGAGGGCGAGCAAAGACTCTATAGAGGGTAAGCGCAGTCTCTATAGAGACTTGGCGCAGACTCCATAGAGGGTATGCAGAATAAGTACGGGCTTATCGACCAATTAGGCCGGCCTAATTTGCCTGTAAGACTGGCTTAATATACATGTAATGCCAGCCATGTTGTCCGATTAGATTAGCCTTTTAGCCGGATTATACTAGACGTATCAGGTGGATTACCCGCATCTGTCATCCTACACGACCGTTCGTATCTGCCTACACGACCGTTCGTATCTGCCTACACGACCGTTCGTATCTGCCTACACGACCGTTCATATCTGCCCGCACGTCTGGTCATATCTGTCCGCATGAACGTTCGTAACCGCCCTCATGACCGCTCATATATGCCCGCACGCCTGGTCATATCGCTCTTCAGTCCCGACCGAACTTCCCAATGTCCCAGCGGACGAAAAGATTGACGTTGATTGACGTAGAATAAAGCCCTCCCCTGCATTCTTAGCACAGATAAGGGCAAAAAACAAAAAGTTTTTCAAAATTGACTTCACACTTCACTGTAACTGCCTGATAATCAGCAATAGCTTATTTTTGGTGTCTGAATCCGCCCTTTTTCCGTACCCTTTGTGCCCATAGATGAAGGGTAATTCGGGGATAAATTGGAGTGGAGGCAAAGTGGAGGCTACGGGACCAGCCTCCACTGGGTGTAATATGCAGTGATATAATCGGTTAGCTGGCAAAAACAGGCAAAAAGTGGAAGCAAGGGTGATATTCATAAAAATTTTATGCTATTATACCCTTGATTGTGGCCTCTAAAAAACACCACTATTGAAAATCAATCACTTACAGTGAAGTGTGAAGTCAATTTTGAAAAACATTTTTAATTTCGGCTTCTCACCGCCACAAAGCGGTGTATCTGTGATGGCAGGAGATTTAAGGTCTGCCCCATATTCATATGCAACCCTTCTACGGCCGTCGTGTGCTTCTCCCGCAGCTTGCGCCCGTCTGCGGCATAGACTTATTCCACAAGACTGCGGTTGGAAGGCCCGATTGGTGCTGAAGTAGTACCAAGAACCGCCATAAGGGAAAAAATAATTCATTTGATTCATTTTTGTTTCATCTTTCTGACAAATAATATGGATATTAGCAATACAACAAAGAAAACATCTAAAAATATGATGGTCCTGAAGTTTTTGTCAACGAACTCACTTATAGAGCCGACAATTAGGCCTTGAATATCTCTGTGATACAATCCGACCTTCGATAGGACGTTTTGTTCAAATGACCTTTGAATGGCTTCCATCCTTTCCTTAGATGGCTTGGGGCCATTATCCTTTTCAGATAGATGATAGAAATGATAACCTTCACAATAATCATCAACATCTGGGAATTGGTCTAAATCTGAGACCTGCTTTATAATCACTTTGTCCTTACCATATCCCCTCCTACCCTCAATATTGAGAAAACAATTCACGTCTTTCAGGTACAAGAAAGACGATAGAATATAGTTGCCATAATAACTTAAAGAGGTATATCTATACTGGTAATTCTCTCTTATAAAATCAGGCTGATACAATAAAGAGGTATCTTCTTTGGCTAAGTCCTCTAACTTATCCCTTAATTCCACTTGGCCCATGTCAGGAGTTACATAGGCGTATCGACGCGGAGAGGGACCATAAAGCGCCAGAAACAGGAGGAGGGACGTCCACCCGATAATCACGAGAAGTGATATTATGACAACTCGTTCATATTTTAGTTTCATTGTTCACCTCCTTTCTCAGTATGATTAAAATAGAAGTTAAGGACTTCTTGTTTCAGGGAATCCTCTTTAGGAGTTTGATATTCAGAATCCCGTAAAAGGTCAAATAAAGTACACTTCTTGCGTCTGTGACACCCCAACATCTCAACCTCAGGGAAAGAGAAGTCTAAATCGGCTCCACATGAAGTAACCAAATAATGCACCAATTCTATTTCTTTACTTTCTATTGCTTCCCGCAGCAAATTGTAATTGTCACATACAAGATTCACGTCAGTACGTTCATCTTCCATCAACCTCTTTACATAATGGTAATGCCCGATATATGCGGCATGAACTATTGGCAGATATGAATGTCGCTCAAAAGGATCTTGTGTTAACAAATTCGGATCTGCTCCTGCATCGAGAAGTTCAGAAATCATGGATAATATATCACATGTATCTCCCCAAGTTTCCCAGTCTGGCCGTACTACTGCAAAAACCAAGGGCGTTGTGCCTCTTTTAGAGACGTAGTTGGGGTTTGCCCCATTCTCTAACAAGGCTTGAAAGGCATGTGGCTTATAGTTCTGTATCGCATATTGGAGTAGGGAACAACCAAAGATCCTATCTGGTGTATCCACGTCTATATCTGGATGTTCCTGCAGATATTGCACTATTTTGACAGAATCATCAGCCTTAACCAATCTGGAGAGTTCCTCAACGGCGGTGCCGTTAAAAACTTTACGTTGATAAAGCGTGGGCTGAGGTCGCATAGAATCCCACAAATCATAGATTGCAGGTGACGCAAGCCACCATAAGAACCACAAAGCTATATATGTAATGAAATGCCACATGATTTATTCATCTTACGATTGTCTTTTCTTGATGATACAACGTATCATTGAATACTTTTATTGTGCGGTGAAGGTGGATAGACTTATTGAAGACCAGCAGTCACGGTTTCACTCGCTTTAGTTTAATAACATTATTCTTTAAGTATCTACGTGTGATTCTAAGACGGCCGTCATCCAAACAGGAATCCCCATTAATATCTATATAATGGGTTTCTCTAAATTTCTCTATACATGAAAGGCTGTCCCAAAAGTCTTGATGTCCTTTCGTACAATCAAAGGATAGATATTTCTGATTAATAATCGACCAATTGCCAGTACACGTAATATCATAATGAGTTAGATGAAAATCGCAGATGTTCCTGCAATAAAAAGAACTATCTTCTTTCAGAGCAA